>OCOJ01037374.1_pt9 | contig 18942 bp, 27 predicted proteins | sample 1539251 | NCBI WGS metagenome assembly OCOJ01 (sample SAMN01911457, study PRJEB22624) | soil metagenome | biome: Soil | place: Malaysia | collected 2012-04-30 | depth RA_metagenome m | reverse complement strand
GTGATAGACGTCAAGAAATGCGCCCAGGTCAGCATCACAACCTGCAACACTGACATCCAAGCCCACGGGTTCCAGATATCGCATTACTTCGACAGCAGGGTGGTGTCTCTTGCGCCGGGGCAGTGTCTTACGGTTTCCTTTGTGGCAGACGTGACTGGGACCTTCCGAATTTACTGTAACATCTTCTGCACGGTCCACTGGGCCATGCAGAGCGGCCAGCTCGTCGTATCCTAGTAATCCGTGCCGGTTCCGACAATATTGAAAGCCATCTTTGAAACCGAGACGATTTTAAGGCGCTCCGATACCAGCCATTCTGTTACGTTGAAGCGTTTTACAGACCCGTACCTCATAGCAGGTGCATTGGCCTTCGGCGTCGGCTGCGTATGGATATTTCTTCAGTCCATGGGCTGGTACTATGCACAGCAATCAATTGCCGTTTACGCTCAAGCGTCGATTCTTGCACTGGTCCTGAGATACTACGCCGTGGAGGGGTTCGCAATTCTGACGATTGTTGCTGGGGTCTACGTCATGCACAAATCGCTTCTCTCGACTGGGGAGAACACAGATCAGTTCTCGATTAGGACCATTTTGACGAACGCACTGTCTTCCCGGAAGGATGTCAGGCTTGGTTTAGTTGCCGCCGTTGCCTATGCAATCATCTATGCTCTGGTTTCGAGCATTTTGGTCTACCAGCCCGGCATAGACTTCGGCGCGGCGTACGGGGTTACGACGACGAGCTGGAATGCCGCTGCCTGCTGCGGCCTGCCGGGCACTGTTCCAACACTGCTAATCTACGTCGCGCCTCAGGCCCATCTTGCGTTGCAGGTGGTTCCTCTGGACGCGCTCTTTGTGGTGTTGGTACCAATCTTGGTGGGGATGAACATCGCCGTAGCAGCATACGCTGTCAGGAGTCAGGAGGTAAGAAGCAACACGAAATGGTTCGGGTCGATTGGTGTGCTCGCCGGCCTCTTTACTGGTTGCCCCACGTGCGCGGGTATTTTCTTGGCAAGCGCCGTGGGGGGACTTGGCGCCACGTCCCTGGCAGTAGCCCTAGCACCCTATCAGACACTCTTCATCCTAGTCAGCATTCCACTGTTACTGGCGAGTCCAGTCATCACGGCATTCTCTATCCGGCGTTCGATGCAGGCCGCCTGCCCGGTCCCAGTCCCGAGTCCAAAGCTGACTGCAACCAAGTCAGTATGATGATGACAAGTCTCCCAATCAGACCAGCAAGTGTCGGGTTAACCCGAGGTCTTGGACGAGCAGGCCGAAGCGTGCAGATTACAGTAAGTGTTGGGGAGCACTATCAGGTATCCGAACATCCCGTTTGACACGTGATAGTAGCAGAAATACTCGAAGACGCCGGGCGTCGTAGCCTGGAAAGAGGCTATGCTCCAGACGGCGTTATAGGTTCCACTTTCCGAGATAAAGTGGAATTGATTATCGATGGGGTACTGTCTCGGCGTGGCAGGAGGCAACGGAGATGAAGATGGATTTGGATTCAAGGGAACTTTGAACAAGGTTCCAGGCTGCAATAGGCTCGACCCAGAGACGCAGTCACTGCTGGAGAGGCCCTGACTCGCCTGTGGGTAGGACGTCTGGACGCAACTCGACTGGAAGTAGGCGTTCGTGAGGAAGTTGTGCATCCCATTCCCACTTGTTGAGAAGTTGCCACTCGATCCGGGGGCACCGTAGGTGTTGTTCAGTTGTAGATTGTAACCTTGCACCAAGGTGAATGTGTGCGCATCTGTATCATTCGTCTCAAAGAGCAGCTGCACTATGTCCCCTTGATGGACGACCAAGACAGGAGGACAGAATCGATCCTGACCCGTGTTGTCGGTGTTGCACCAGTCTACCCTGAATGCATCAGTGGTCGGCGTCGCATTCACCGAGGCGACCCCCGCCTTGGCGATGAGACTTGGAATCTGATTCTGCAACGTATTGACCTGCTGCTGCAGATTGTTCACCTGAGTGCCTGCTTCGATGTAGGCGAAGGCAATCGCGCTTACCGCCAAGAAAATCGCAATGACAGCTACTGCCAGGGAAAGGCCGAATCCCTTGGGTGCGGCTTCAGCCAATATTGGAAGCTATGGAATATATGATATTTAATCCTTAGCCGAATAATTGCAGACTTCAGCTTATGACGAATAGCCCTTGTTAGGCAGAACCACTAGATAACCTATCATGCCGATATCCTGATGGTAGTTGCAGAAGTACCGATAGACCCCGGGCGCGCGAAGCGGGCCGAACGTGACCGACGCGTGCAATGATGCAATTTCGGTCTGATTGCTCTTCAGCATCCACGACCCAATGCAGTTTGTGTACGCCCCGCCATTTATCGAGCATCCACCAACGGTGTTGCAGGGGACCGACTGCCCCATGGTCATGCATCCAGTTGGGGCACCCGTCACCTCGGTACCGAACTGGGGTCCGGCCTGCCTAGGTGGGAAGTACAGCCACTGACCCGGCCAAGACGAATTGAGCTGAGTCAATTGGAGAGCTCCGCTGGGGCCCGTGGGCGCATCAATGGAGAAGGTGTGTCCTCCGTCTGTGTCGTTGACTTCAAACAGCAAGTTGATAGTGTCCCCCTGGTTGACCGTGATTACCTGCGGGAAGAACCTGTCCTGTGTCGAAATCAGCATTCCCCATTCCAGCGTAATGTTTCTTGTCTGAGGAGGCTGATCGATTCCGGGGACTGAACCGCCGATGGTTTGCATCTCGGATTGGAGGGTGCTAACCTGACCCTGCAGGCTAGTCACCGTCGAGTTTGTGCCGACGTACGAGAATGCCACAGCGGCAACTGCGACGAAGATAGCGACCGTCGCGACCGCCAAAGACAAACCGAATCCCTTGGGCGGGGCTTCTGCCAAGGTCAGAGCATCTAAAATATTTACTATTTAATCATTAAATTCTTTCCGGTGAAAAACGACAACTATCGTAGCCGTTCTCCCCTTTGGCCCGACTCTCTTCTGCCTGCCATTTTCAAACATTATTAGCACTGGCCGAACGTGCACGGCAGCAACCCATTGACATCGAAGAGCGTGCCGATTATTTTCATTTGCACCATTCTCCTCGCCGGCGTCGTGCTGTTCTACGCATCGCAGCATCCTCCAAGCTCAGGAATGGAAACGACCACCCTGAGTGGGGTCACATGCAGTTCTTACTCGGACAAGTTCACCGTCGTGGCTTCTCAGGATGGCTACAACGACAGCATAGGTCATGGGGCTCCCAGCAAGCACTGGCCCATTCTCTGCGTCCATTCGGGTGAGACAGTGAGCATCACCATAGTCAACCAGGATAACGTCGAACCGCACGGGTTTGCTATAGCCCACTACAGTGAGGCAGGGGTGACCGTGCTTCCAGGACGGTCAACTACCTTGACCTTCTTCGCTGGCACCCCCGGAGATTACAAGATCTACTGTAACGTCATCTGTGCTATCCATATCTTCATGCAGAGCGGCGTGCTGGTAGTGACAAGCTGAACTGACGTAGTGCAAAGGTTATATTGACAAAAAACCAAAACATTGCCGATTGCGAAGCCAGGAGTTCTGGATAGTCGTCGTCGCGGCCCTCGTCAGCGCATTCATATTAGGCGAATGGCTAATTTCAATCTGGTACTGAACTGCTCATTGTAGAGTTTTTATACAATATCTTCCAATATTAATGGACTATTGCCAGGTAATGCTGCGCTGGCCGCCCTTGCATCTCAGGTGCAACCTCCTTCCGCGCAGCTTTACACCAACGTCTACAATTGGTATTACTACCTTGGCATAGCCTCTGGCATAATCACCTTCGCCCTCATCGGCTATATTCTGATCAGGTACAGAGAGAGGCCCGGCCATTCAATCTCGGTAGAAAAGGCACGAGAGACAAGGGAAAGCTGGAGAGGGCCGCTGGTGACCTTTGCTCTGATGGGCGTTGTCCTCGTTGCGGTGGGTGCTCAAACTTTCATGGCGCTACCGACCTACGAGAATCCTCCCAACAACGCGGGCACGTTGAACGTTCACGTCACGGCCCAGCAGTTCTTCTTCAGCTTCGCCTATCCGAACAACAAGTCTTCGGACGTATTGGTAGTGCCGGTGAACACCGAGATTGTCCTCAATGTGACCTCGCGGGACGTTAACCATCAGTTCGGGATTCCTGATTTCAGGGTGAAGACAGATGCAATTCCGGGCAGGTACAACGTGGTGTGGATACAGCCGAACTCTATCGGGAATTACACCATACAATGTTTTGAGCTCTGCGGCGTGGGACACGCCACGATGATTACCACTCTGGCGGTTGTCTCGGAGCCGACGTTCTCGTCCTGGTACAACTCTACAGGTGCAGCGTAGTGGTCTCCGAAACTCACGAGTCAGGTGGGGAAATGGAGGCGCTCAAGGCCGGCTATTCTCCCACTCTCGTATGGCTGAAGAAGTGGCTCTTCACGACCGACCACAAGGAGGTCGGGCTTCTCTACTTCTGGACTTCACTCTGGTTCGTGGCGATTGGTGGTGCTCTGGCCGGCCTCATGAGGACGCAGCTAGCCTTCCCGGCTCCCTGGGACATTCTGTCGGCCTCGGCCTACAACCAGGCTGTCACCATGCACGGCCTAATCATGATCCTGCTCTTCCTCTCGCCGCTGGGAGCGGCCTTCTCAAACTACTTCATGCCACTGCAGATAGGGGCCAAGGACGTTGCCTATCCGCGGTTCAACGCCTTCAGCTACTGGATGTACCTGATGGGTGGCATTGTGATGATTTCCGGATTCTTCGCCCCTGGAGGAGCTGGCCAGGGAGGCTGGACCAATTATGCTCCTCTTGATTCTACGACCTTCCAGCCCGGTCCCGGAGAATCTCTGCTGGGCCTGGGCCTCCTGATGATATGGGGTTCCCTGACCATGGGTGGCATAAACCTGATTGTGACAATCCTGACCATGCGCGCTCCGGGAATGACCTGGAGGAAGATGCCTCCATTCACATGGATGACCCTCTTCACCCAGTTACTGCTCCTATTCTCGGTGCCATCGGTGTTCGTAGGCACTCTGGCGCTGATAACGGACAGGGTGTTGGGGACGGTCTTCTTCCTGAACACGGCCGGGAGCACGATACTCTGGGAGAACATGTGGTGGTTCTTCGGCCATCCCGAGGTCTACGTCGTGGTTCTCCCTGCGTTTGGAGCAATCGCCGAGGTCTTCATGGTGTTTACGGGCAGACCAATCTACGCCAAGAAGGCTCTACTGATTTCTCTGGGCCTGATTCTAATGCCCTTCAGTTTCTCCATCTACGCCCACCACATGTTTCTTACAGGCATCAACTCCTTGGAGAGAGAATTCATCGACCTGAATACGGAAATCAACACTCTGCCTTCGGGACTGCTCGTCATCTGCATGATCTTGACAGCCGTGGGTGGAACCATCAAACTCAAGACGCCATTCCTCTTCGCGGTAGGTGCTCTGGTTGTCTTCGTGATCGGGGGAATCTCTGGGGTCTTCGATTCGTCAGTGCTCCTCGACCAGGAGCTGAGGGGGACCTATCAGGTCGTGGGTCACTTCCATTACATTATGGTCGGAGCCGCAGAATTCGGACTGATGGCCGCGATATACTATTGGTTACCCAGATGGACCGGAAGAATGTACAGCGGTGCTCTTGCGAAACTTCACTTCGTCACTTCATTCGTATTCTTCAACATGACCTTCTTCCCGATGTTCTACCTCCTGGAGATGCCCAGGAGAGTCTACACCTATCTTGCCTCAACTGGGTGGGGGAACATCAACTTCATCGAAACGCTTGGTGCCTACGGCTTCATCCTCTCGCAAGTCTTACTGCTTTACGTTCTCATTCACGCGTTCAGGGGCAAAGGCCCCCCATCACCAGTCAATCCATGGAAAGCGGCGGGGCCCGAATGGACTGGAGATCCGAAGTCCTACATTGACAACTACCCGGCCGTATATGCAAGTGCGCCGTCGGGCGAACACGCGCCGCATGTCATGACTGCTGAGAACAGCAGACCATTCACTATTTCTGTCGGCTTGGGTCTCGCCTTCATCGGCCTGCTGCTCTGGTGGCCTTTGCTACTGGTCGGAACCATACTTGGCGCGTACGGCGTTTACGGTTGGGCGAAGGACGACCTGCACGGGGTGTTCACGATGCCCGGCGAAGAGAAGGCAGGGGAGACTTGGCCCTTCAAACACGATGGGCAAGAGACCTTCGGAGAATGGAGAATGAAGGTAGGCACCTGGCTGTTCCTGGCGTCAGACCTGGTGTTCTTTTCCGCCATCGCCGGGATGCTCCTATTCGTCAGAATCAACCTCCCAGATTGGCCTACCATTGGTTCTGTGTTCGACGTGCCGCTGGTCGCCTTCAACACTCTTGTTCTTGTCACGAGTGCGCTCACCCTGATGCTCGCCATTCAGAGTGTCAAGGAAGGCAAAGGCGCCGAGATGGTGAGGTGGCTCGTCGCGACCCTGGCGCTTGGAGGGTCATTCCTGTTAATCTCTGGCTTTGAATGGGTCGGGCAGTTCGCGAAAGGGTTCACCTTCAGCAGCGGGATGCCCGGAAGCACGTTCTATTTACTGACCGGTATCTCAGGGGCTCACGTCTTCGCCGGGCTTCTGATGCTGACATACATCATTAAGAAATCCCTAGATGGGAAGTTCACGATGACGAATCACTCGTCCATCCAATACTTCAGCCTGTTCTGGATGTTCGTCGTTGCAATGACCTTGGTCCTCTTCCCGATGATCTACTTGATGTGAGAAAATGAACAAGAACCTAATACTCATAGTTTGGTCGTGGCTGATAATCTCGGTCCTCTTGGAAGTTGTCGTGGGCTACGACATCTCGTCGTGGGTTTGGAACCTGCGTGGCGCGGTCGAGGGACTGATTGCGCTCTCGGCAGCGGTGCCATTGATACTGGTTTACATGGGCTTGTGGACGGAACATCTCAGCCTGAAGATGTTCGTCACCGTGTCGCTCTTCTTCTGCTTCGACCTCTTGCTCATATGGTCCGCATCCTTGGCTCATTAGGTGAGAGAATGGAATACAGCGCCCAACCTGACAAACGCCTGGTCGCGGTAGTGCTCATCGTCGTGGTGGCGGTTCCTGGACTGATTGCAGCGGAGTTGGCAGTGCCCTCGCTCCAACCCAGATTCGTCGCCGGTGGTGGAACGAGTGGGGGAGGAACCCCGACAGGGGGCGGGGGCGGAACACCGTCCACCATTGTGGGCGTGAAGGTCGTGATGCCCAACGGTGTCAACCTACAGAAGACGCTCAACTTCCAACCCGCGGACATAACCTTGGTAGTAGGCGTTAACAACTCTGTGACCTGGACAAACCAAGATTCGACAGATCACACAGTGACCTTCACAGCAGTGCCCGGCGGGGTTACTGCAAGTAGTATGTCATCCGACGTTCCTCCAGGAACGAGCTTCGGTCCGATCACATTCACTGTTCCAGGGACCTACCAATATCACTGCCAGTTCCATCCGGGCTGGATGCGCGGAACAATTGTCGTGAAAGCCGCATAAAATCTCAGAATCGACTCTCCTTCATACGCGGCGATGGGACATTTCGCCTCCTTCTTTGGACTTAATACAGACTATTACAAACAAGTTTATTAGATTTCACAGCGTCATTCTAAATCCAGAAGAGGGGCAAGTGAAACAAGACAAGGGTAACACGCACCTCGTTGAATCGGGGGCGCGTAGAGATCAAGGGGGTGGCTCCTGGCTTGAGTGACAGGGATCCTCGGAAAAAAGAGCGACGAACGACCATAAAGACATTCAGATTACCTGAAGAGCTTCTGCTTGCTCTTGAAAAAGACGCCGAAGATGAGGGAACGACCCTCAACGCCCTTGTCTCGACTGTCCTTGCTAGATACGCCGAATGGGGAAGCCTCGCAAAGAAGCTCGGCGTGATATCGGTCTCGAAAGGGGTTCTGACGGCCGCGTTGGATGCCGCCGACGAAGACAGCTTGGGCGTTGCCTCCAGGAAGACTGTGCCGACGGCTTGGAAGGACATGACAGTGTTCAGGTTTCACGAACTCACGGTCGACAATCTCATTCAACTCTGGAGACTCATCACAAAATATGGCTATCCAGCCGACCTGGATGTTCACAAGGACGGTAAAGAGTATCTCCTTAGCTTCCGGCATGACCTCGGACCCAAGTTCTCGGTTCTCCTTGCAAACGCGTTCGACGAGACAATCAGGACCCTGTTTCATATTCAGCCAACTGTTGAATCCGGGGACGCCCTAATCACGGTTCGTTTCACTGAACCCGACGCGCCTTCGTTCAGCTGAGAAAGTCACAGATGGGGCGTCAATCTGGAATAAGTGGAGCGAAAATCCATAATCCTTTATTATTTTCCAAATCAATTTTCGTCTGAACCGCCGTGCGTGTACATGTCGCCGACTTGGAGAGAGGAAACCACTTAGCAGTCACGTCAGTAGTCGATGGAGACTTCGCTTAGAGGTGTAGAACCACGGCTCGAACAGATTACACGTCTGTCGATGTTGCAAGGAAGAGGCGGACCTCCATCAAGACCTTCAGGCTCCCCGAGGAGCTGCTGTTCCTTTTGGAGGAGGAGGCGGCAGACGAAGGAACTACCTTGAACGGCCTCGTCTCCACCGTCATGACTCGGCACGTCGAATGGGCGAGCCTGGCCTACAGGCTCGGGATGGTCACCATCTCAGGGAACATGATTGCTGCGGCACTTGAGGCGGCCGACGAGGCGAAGCTGGATGAAGTGGCGAGGAAAAGACTGCCGGGCACTTGGAAGGACATGGCCATATTCAGATTCCACGACTCGTCTCTGGAAACACTGATTCGCTTATTCTCACTCAACTCAAGATACAGTCATGGGGGAGAGTTCGACACGAAGAAGGAGGGAAACAACTACACACTGGTCCTCAGTCACAAGTTCGGCAGGAAATTCTCTCTGATGTTTGCGAGTGGCTTGGACGAACTGCTCAGAACGACGTACCACATTCAACCCGTGATGGAGTTCGACGACGCGCTAATCAGATTCAGGTTCTCTGTGGAGTAATCTGGCTCGCCCATCGAAGGAATACAATCATCCCCGTCATTACGAGTCCGTAGCTTACGATTACAACGATGCGGAAGTCGATGATGCTGGTCAGGTCTGCACCCAAAAGGTTCCCCACCGCGTCAACCAAGCTCACAAGGCCTATTACCGCAAACGCCGCCGCCACAAAACCAAAGACTTTCTCCATGATGTCCCGCCTGAAGGTCCGAATCGCACTGTACGAGTAGTAGCTACCAACGAATGCTATGGCAGTAAGAACTACATCTGCCACTAGTATCAGATCCAAGACAAGCATTGCTGGGCACCGAGGTATTTTACCACATAGTACACACAATGTGCACAACCTCGACACGGTGATTTGGAGAGTTGCCGACTGACACCATCCTAACCGATTAGGGCAGACCACCAAATTTCGGGGAATACACTGTGCACGACCTGATTATGAACCAGTATTGGACGCAATATTCCACACATGCAAACAACTCAGGCAAAAGCGACCGCCATATACCAGAACAGCGCGACATACTGGTCGGTCAGGCTAGGCATTGAGCGAGCTCTGGGGATCCTAGGCGAATCTGGCAAGGAGGCGACGCTGCGATATCTTGCAAGGAAGGGAATACCCGAGGAGGAGATTCCCCTGCGGCTCGAGAAATTCACCGAGATTCTTCGGGAGATTTTCGGAATCGGGGCAGTCATCATCGAGGGGGAAATCGAATCGAACATCAAACTCATGGAGTCGCTATACTCCAGCAATCTCAGCCTAGCCAACGCAGTTCAGGACCTCAAGGAGAGGAACGGGGACAAAGAATGGCTCTAAACTACTTCGAAAGGGTCGGCGAGAGAACCGTCGCCACCGTGCAGGCAGGAATCAAGAGACGGTCCCTAGTAGAGATGTCTTTCGACATCCTGAACACAGTGTGGGTCGAGGGGGAGGCCAAGCCAACTCGCCTCATGTACAGGGCCAACCTGAGCTGGAACGTGATGTGCGACATACTTGAACATTTGACTGACAGGGGCCTCCTGAAAGTGAACACCTGCGGGGCCCGCCGCACCATATCCCTGACACCGCTGGGCACAACCTGCCTCCAGAGACTAAACGAGGCAAGAACTCTCCTTCTCGGTGAAAAAGACACCACAAACGACGACTCGTTCTTTCCAGCAGAAGGCAAGCGGGTCCTCCCCATGGAGCTTGAGGTCAAGGGGTGAGGCAGATGCCTGTGCCTTCCGAAGCCAGAATCTGCACCAAGCCTCTTTTCGACCTTGACAGGCGCATCCGTTGCATCGTCGTGCTGGGGTTTGACGGCAAGAAGCTGGCAGCAGATTCAAGGGAAGGATTCGAATCACTGGAGCCCGAGGAAGAGACCACCCGCATCACGGAGCAGACCCTCATCGGTATGGGAATGAGTGCAGGTGCCAACAAGTACCACGGAAGGGTGAAGGCAGTCCTGATAGTCAGGGAGAAGCTCTCCGTCATCATCTTCCCGCTCTTTGAAAAACTGATCATGATATCTGTGGATCCAGACTTCCCGCTGGAGAAGGCTACCGCGATTGCCCAACTGCTTGACACGCCTGAACTTGGATTCGCTTCGCATCCGATTGATACACTGACGGTAACCGGAAGGGGCGGCTGATAGAATGTCAGGCGAGTTTCAGGAAGTCATGAAGGCCCTGAGATCCAAGATCGCAGACCAACCAGCAGATGTCGAAACGCCCAAGCAAACGCCCCAGTGGTATATCGAATCGGGAGCGCACGACGTAATCCGCCCGGAGCCGAAGGTGAGGAGCCATGAATTCTCCCCGGCCCAGAGAACCATGATTACAAGCTGCGTCGAGAGCGCCCTCGACCTGATGGGCAGAACGGGCAAGGACGTGTTCTTCGAACTACTCTGGAGACGACACGGGGTCACCAAGGACGACATAATTGACAACCCGGGCAAGTTCATGACTGCCCTGAAGGTGCTGCTTGACTCGTCGGCGTTCGTCCTGGAGACGTACGCATTGGACGAAATCGAGAGAAACTTGAAGATCTCCGCCTACTCTCTTGAGGACGCCATCGCCAAGCTCAGAGCGAGGAGTATTGTCCCAGGAACCGCAACGGAAGGCGATTCCACGGAAGAGGCGCAGGCATCCCCGGCTCTCCAGATTGACGCGCCTGGACAGACAATCAATCCGGAATCTTCAGAAGACCAGAATGAGATCTACTACCATCCGAGGTTCGTCTACCCGCCGGGTGATCGCCGTGAAAGACAGCGACGGGACCTCGTCTAACTCGCTGAGACATACGCAGCCTAGATGCTCTGAATCATCGACTTGAGCTGCTGGCTCACATCCTCAATGGTGAATGTTCCGCTACAGTACGAGCACCGAATGAAACGACCTGTAGGCATCGGCAGGGATGCGCCGCACGTAGGGCACTTCAGCTGGACGAGCTCCAATTTGCCCTGGTATGGAGGAGGGGGTTGCCCTGATTGACGGGCGCCCTCTTCATCGAGAATTTGCTTGACTAGCTCCCCAATCTTGTTGTCGATTTCTGCTTGCAGTTCAGCTATCTGAGTAACCAGGCCTGCCTTCTCTGCCTTCTCGGAGTCTCTCCCCATCTTCGAGGCCAAACGGAGAAGTGTGCTCCGGTCCACCCTGCTCTGCTCTCCCCTCAGGAGTTCCGTGATCACGTAGAGGTGCCGCTGGACGGTAGCAACGTTGGTAATCGCCTGTCTGACTGCTGGGGTGAGATTCCCCTCATTCAACTGGTAACCGACTTTAGCGCCGATGCGGTCGACAACCTCCTGCCTTGCTGTCTGGGAGAGCATTCGAATCTCACATGAACTGCATCATCTGTTGGTAAAGGGCTTTGATCTCGGCGGCAGGCCCGACCAGATCCATCTCGACCCTCAGGGTCTGTAGCTTGATAACCCCCTTTTTGTCTATGATTCCTGTCTCTTGGTATTTCACTCCCTGCATGTCGTCAAGCCTCTGTGTGACTATGTCATCGTTCTTCATCATGATGCCCCTCTTCGCATAGAGGAGTATCCTCTTGTCCGTCAGAATTACCTGGTACGTCTTGCCTGCGTAATGGACGTTCTTGTTGCTCTGAAACCGAATCTGCTCGGCTGGCATCAGGAAATCCTCGAGCGGCATATCTGCTCCTATCGACGTCAACACACTCCTATTTGATTGGTTTGCAGGTCAAAAGCAGTTCATTCCAATGTGAACCGCAATCAACTCGATAGCCTAAGGTTTCGCCGTTCCCCAACGAGCAAGGCGCCCAAGAGAAATGGAGAGCATCTACGTCGTCGCCCTTTGGCTCCTCGGAATCGTTCTGATAGCCGTCGGTTGGTACATCCCAGACGCGTCGATTTTCGTCTGGTTGGGGGGCTTGACACTGCTCTTCGGGGCTGCGATCGTGTTCATGCGGAGGGCAACGTAGCTGCCCTGCCCGGCTACTGCAGTCGTTGGTTCTTCAGGTAATCATCAATTCGTTTCTGCAAGTCGGTGTTGACCAAAGCCACCGGCCTTCCCCCATCAATCCTCACAATACCATACTTCGATTCCATCATCTTGAACTCCTTGGCGATCCCCCTTTGATAAAGCACGAATGACTTGTAGAGGTCGTCTGAAAGCCCCATGTCTGCACCGGATTCATAGTAGTCGAGCGATCCATACTTCTGAAAGACTCGGTGGAAAAGCTCCTCAGGCGGGACATCCAGGTAGAACACCAGGTCAGGCTTGAGGGCGAAGCCGAACAGGTCATGGGACCAGGTCCTAGCTATACCTCTCACGCTGCTCCTCGCCATGAGTGTGTAGATGTAGCGGTCGGCGAGGACCACATATCCAGCATGTAGCGCGGGGATTATCTTGTGTTCCAACTGATCGGCGAAGTCTGCCGCATAGAAGAGTGCCAGCGTCTTCTTTCCAAGAGGCAGCTTGTGCTTCGCTTCGAGTATTCCCGCACCAATCAGCTCGGAGCGCTTCAGGCCGGTCGTAATCACGGCATGGCCATTGGCCTCGAGTTTCCCCGTGATCATGTCAATCTGGGTACTTCTTCCAGAGCCGTCTGGCCCCTCCACCACTATCAAACTCCCCTTCGACTCGATCTTCTTCAGATACGATATCCCTTCGCCGTAGAACTTCAGGGGGCGAGAGGCCAACAACTGAGTCATCTGGATATGCCCTCCGACCTAGCAAGGGATCTGGTCGAAGATTCCGGAGGAAGCAAGTGCAGTACATGTCGCCTCATCAACTCCTGCTGCTCTTCTATGTCGAGAGTGCCGTCGACGATAGCGAAGCGGTCCTTCTGCATCATGGATTCATACTGTTCCACTATGCGACTCTGGAAGATGCGGTAGCTTTCGTATTCATCATTGCTGAGGTTAAGGTCCATTCCCGCTTCATAGTACTTGAGCTTCGGCCGGCCTTGGAGGATTCTCTCCATCGCAATATCGGGAGGCACTCTGAAGTAGAACGTGATATCGGGGACGGCTGCGAAGGAGTACACCTTTCTCACCCACTGCGAGCTACATCCTCTGACGACGTCTCGGGCAAAAGCAGTGTAGATGTACCTGTCAGCGAGGACGAAGTATCCCGCCTCCAACAGGGGTGAGATGTTCCTCTCGTACCTATCGGCGAAGTCGGTGGCGTGAAGCAGGCTGAAGGTGGTCGGTGTCAGGAGCGCCTTCTTCTTCCCCTTCGAAGTGATTTCCTTTACCACGTCCGAAGAATTCCACTCAGTAAAGAAGACATTGAGGCCCATGCTTCTCAGCCACTTGTCGAGCAGGTGCACCTGGGTGGACTTACCGGAGCCATCAATCCCCTCGACCACGATCAGACGCCCGTTGTGGTCGGACTGACTCGCCTTCAACTGGCGAGTGCTTCTAACCAAGTCGGCCCCCTGCCTTCACCAACCTAGTCTGAGCCTTTCTGGGCGCGTTGCTCAGGGAAACCGTCACCCGCCTCTTGATCGCCTGAGACAGTGAGTCAGCCGAGACCTTTGCTAGCTCAATGGGGAACGAACCGTTGGTCTCTGCCACGATGCGGAGGCCGCCGGAGTAAGAGACCCGGAAATTGGCTGACGAACGGTCAAGGACTTCCATTAATCTGAGGCAGGCGCCCATTCGTCTAACCGATTTGATATCATTCCTTAGGAGAAAGGGGCCGTAGTTCTTCACCAGCCAGTTCGCAATCTTAGACCTTCTCGAGCGCACCTCCGAAATAGCCATGAAAAGCTGATCTTCATGGCTCATGGAATGATCCTCACTCATGAGGATTCCGAAGAGGGCATCGGCGTCGACTTCTCTGCACTCTTGGGCTCGGCCTCTCTGAAACGCCGTTAGAACGATTTCTTCCTGACGAGAATCAAGGACTCCGTTCCTTGAGAGACACTTTACGAGTTCCACTATCAACTGGTATCTTGCGGGCAGCGCCTGAGGCACAAGCATGCTCTCGATGTCCTCCTTTGGAACCACGGTGAACACACGCCGAGGGCCACGCATCAAGAACTCCGTGAGGATGCCATCACGGACTCCGTGGGTACTCACAATCATCCTACCGAAACCCAGGCGCTTCATGAGTATCCGAATGACAAGCGCACCTGCCGCTACTGATTCGGACCTGCCGTCCCCGATTGCAGCGATCTTACCCAGCTCGTCTCTTTTGAGCCTCAAGAACTCACGGCTCATGTGCTGGACCGAGTCGAACTCGAGGGTGTAGTTGTGAATCTTGTTGATGGGATAATCTTCAACGCTTTGCTGGAACCTGGCCATGGCTCTGACTGTCCCTCCTGTTCCGACCAAGATGGTGTCTTTGTCGAGCCCCAGCTCCCGTCTTGAGGGGAGCAGCCGGTTGACAAGCTTGTTCAACTTTGCGCGGTTCTTCCTTGAATACGCACCGTCCTTCCCCGCATACTGAGCCGTCAGTTTGAGTGCGCCCAGCGGAAGGGTCAGAATCCTCCGCACTCGATTATTCTCAACGTAGGTCAACTGCAAGCTTCCTCCTCCCAAATCGAAGTAGAGACCGATTGGGGCCTTCACAGACCTTGCGCCCCCGAGAAACCCGTAAAGGGCCTCTTCGTTCCCCGACAGCACCCTCATTCTCAGTCCGGTCTCACTCTGCACGCGCCGCAAGAATTCTTCCGAGTTTGCAGCTTCCCGAATCGGGCTGGTCCCGACCAATAGGACGTGCTTGATGGACTCGAGTAAGGCGTTCTCCTTGCATAGTCGTATCGCTTTTATGGTCCGTTCAACTTGTTCGGACCCAAGATACCCCGTCTGATCCAGCCCCTCTCCTAACTTGGCCATGACTCCGAATTGGCCAAAGGTCTTCGCAAAACCATCCGGTTCGATTCTGTACTTTACCATCTTGAGCGAATTGTATCCGACGTCGATAACTGCGACCTTCATGCCGGGGGAACCGCATCTTTGATCATGGACTTCATCAAGCCAGTCTTCTGACCTGCTTGGCCGTCAGGAGCCATCGGAGTTCTCCGATGATTGTGGGGCTGAACCCGGAGATCGAGACCTTGGCCATGCCCCCTTTCTTGAGCGCAATCCTGGAGCCCGCGGAGCTCGTTCCGCCTCGGCTGATCATTTCTCCGATCGCAATGGTCAGGTATGGCTCGTGGCCGACGCAGAGCACGGAGGCACCTGGTTTGATTCGGGCCAACCTTCTGTAGAGCGATTGTCTGCCTCCTTCAGGGGCGAGTTCGTGCCATTCTTCGACCTTCCCCTTTCGACGGAGTGCCTTGTTCACTATTTCCGCCGTGTCCTTCGCTCGTTTCAATGGGCTCGTCGCGATCAAGTCGAACTTGAATCCCGACTCTCTCAACGCCTCGCCTATCTCCTCGACTTCCTCTTCTCCAGTGGCGGTGAGAGGACGCTCGTAATCCTTGGCCGTGGCTGTCATCCTCTTTCCCGCCTCGCCGTGTCTCAGCAAGTAAAGCTCCATTCAGCCGGTTGTCCTCCTCTTGCCAACTCGAGACTCTGCCATAAAGTCCTTGCTCGAATAACCGGTATATCAGTAGACCCCTCGAGAGATATAGCGACAACCTGACTCTATGGTGGACCTGGTTTCCGGTATAGCGACACCGCACATGCGAGCGAGAAAACCATCTGCTTTTCTGTTGGCAGGTTGAGTGCTCACCGATGGCCGGAATCAAGGTCAGTCCGAAGACCTTCGCGAAAAGGTACAGGCAAAACACCGGTAATCTAACCAGGCTCGCGACGAACCTCCAGACCAGGTCGTCACCGGAAGACGTTCACGACCTGAGGGTGACTGTGAGGCGGATTCAGGCCATATGCCGCCTCCTGACAAAGGAGACTCGCAGTTCAAACGGGTTCAGGAAGTTAGACCTTGCCACAAAGTCACTCTTCAAGAGCACGAACAGGGTCCGAGACATCGATACTCTGGCCAAGACGCTGGTAAACGGGGTGACGCCGTTGCCGGACGGGTTGGAGAGTTCCCTCGACAAGGAGAGACAAGTGGCCGTGTCAAACGCCGTCCATGTGGCAAAGGTCTTTTCCAAGTCGGTAATCCCTCGGATTGATTCCTCCTCGATTAATGGCAAGAAGCTCTCCAGAAGGTTGCGGAGGCGGATTGGGAGGCGGGCCGAGAACATCGGCGGGCTTCTCGGAAAGGTGTTGACCGACGAATCGAAAATCGAGGAGTTGCACGCCCTGCGAAAGGAGGCAAAGAAGTTGAGATATCTGCTGGAGTTGGCGGACACGAAAGCCCCGGAATTGGATGTGCTAACCAGGTGGCAGGACATCCTCGGCACCATCCACGACTTCGATGTGACCATGGCGTACGTCCTGTCTGGTGAATGGGGTTTTGACAAGAAGGGCATCCAAGAGGAACTTCGAAGGGGTCGGCACGCGAGCTATCTGCAATTCCTGGAGAGATACCGGACAGACGCTGCTCAGGCTCTAAGAGACAGTAGCTTCCTGTTGCCTGTAAGGAACCTCATGTCCTAATACCCAGATTCTTTGCGCAATCTTACCGTGCTGGCGCTTCCCAGAGTATTCCGGTGTAGCTGTGACAGCTGCATCCCCTTACCTGGCATCGCGCCCTCAGCTGAAGGGAAAACGACAGTCCATCCGTGCTCCAGACCGCATGGGCGTTCTTCAGATGATGACAGTCGCCACACAGAACAACGCTTTCCGTTCGTTGGGCCATTGGGCAGAACTGGGAGAAATCCTATTAAGTGATTATGGACTTCCAATTCGTTCCGAAGATTCACCATCGGAAGGAAGAGCCCTGCGTAGGGTTCTAGACAACACGCAAGAGAAAGGATCCCTCAGAACCCGTCAATCATGCAGTGACGAATCGCGTTCCGTTTCTTCTCTTCTCCCAGTCTTCGTCAACTACAATCCTGTGTTCTGGATAGTTCGCCGTGTGGATTCGATATTCGTCATCACTGGTGATCACGGTGAGATCGTCGAGGCAGATCCATTGTTTAAGCAACAGACTCAGTCGAAGCCCCTCCGCAGCCCACGCACCGACTTGCGATAGGGCGTAATTAATCAGGAATCTCGATTCTCAATTCTGATAATGAAAATGGATTGCTTGGGATATTTGGAAACCCGACTGTCGCCTCAGCGAAACATCCATGAGTATTCTCAAAGTAGCCTGTTGCGAATGAGAATCGAAGTCGGTCAAACCGCAACATACGAGAAGACCTTCACGGTTGAGGACGTGCAGAGATTCGCGGAACTCTCAGGGGACATGGGAATCCACCACATGCAACCCGACAGTGCTGGTAGGATTATGGTTCAGGGCCTGCTTACAGCCACCGTTCCAACCAAACTTGGCGGCGACCTGAACTACATAGCCCGTCAAATGACGATTGAATTCGTCAGGCCAGTGTTCGTCGGGGACACCATCAGATGCGAGGCGATGGTGATGAATGTCGAAACTGGCAGGGAGAGAATTGACGTCGGCATAAGATTCACTTGCTACAACCAACACGGCAAAGAGGTTCTCCTCGGTACCACTCAGGGTGTGGTTCGACTCTGATTGCACCAGGCTTAATGGGCTGAAATTCCGGAGCCCCTCCATTGAGCTGGATTAGAAATGAAAGGTACAGGTCGGCCTTCGTCCAACTCCTCTCACCGAATCCCAATGAGAGAATCCTCGATGTTGGTGCGGGCAAGGGTGCGGTGGCCGACTTCGTTCAGCGTTCGGGCTCATGCGAGGTTCACGCTCTTGATCCGAATCAAAGCAGGATTGAATTCGTTAAGAGAACACACCCCAACCTGAATACTTGTCTGTCGGGGTCTGGGTCGATTCCGTACACGGACGGGTTCTTCGACAAGGTCTACTCGACAATGGCGGTCCACCACTTTCCCGACCAGTCGAAGTCGTTTACCGAGATGTCTCGGGTGCTGAAGTCCGGCGGCATCCTAGTAATAATGGACATCGCGCCGACGACACTTGTTGGAAGAATTGATCGGTTCTGGGAGAACGGAGTCTTGCGGGCGCATCTGAAGTTTCTGGCGCTTCGTGAATTGACAGACTTGATTCATGGTGACCAAGCACTCGTGGTTACGGAGGCCAGGGCGGAAGGCTCCGGCTACTTCGTAAGAGCCGCCAAATCCAGCGTCCTGGGACAGCAATCGGTTACGGATTTCCAGTCCTAGCTGCTCCTGTCGCCCTTGTCCAGCTGGCTTCATCCAGCTCGTGGTTAATTTCATAAAGGGGTGCGGAAGGGGCGAGGAAAATCGGAACTAGAACCGCAATTGCAGTACAAGTGGGTCGCTCTTTCTAACACTACAATCGGCACGTTGCTGGCCTCTCTAGATGGCACCATCGTCCTGATTTCATTGCCGGCAATCTTCAACGGAATCAAAATCGACCCTCTCAATTCTTTCCAGTATCTCCTGTGGCTGCTCTTTGGCTACAGCGTCTGCACTTCGACCCTCCTCGTGAC
>OCOJ01033177.1_pt7 | contig 18973 bp, 17 predicted proteins | sample 1539251 | NCBI WGS metagenome assembly OCOJ01 (sample SAMN01911457, study PRJEB22624) | soil metagenome | biome: Soil | place: Malaysia | collected 2012-04-30 | depth RA_metagenome m | reverse complement strand
GCGGGACGCACAAACCGCGCTTCGCTCGGGATGACGGAGGAGAGAGGGTACGGCGTTACGTGGGCTGAGAGAGCGGCCCGCCTCAGAAGGCGGCCCCTACAAGGGGGGCAAAGCGAGATAGAATGAGGCTCGCAATTCCGCAAAGGGGAGGGGCCATGAGCGAAATGATGGAGTTTCCGCGGCCGGATGGAAAGAGTTGTCCGGGTTATCTGGTGACGCCGAAAGCCGGGGCCACCGCGCCGGGATTTGTGGTGATACAGGAATGGTGGGGACTGAACAATCAGATCAAAAAGACGGCGGACCGGCTCGCCGAAGCCGGTTACCGGGCGCTGGTGCCGGACCTCTTCCGCGGCAAGGTCGCCAAGTCCAGCGACGAAGCGAACCATCTGATGTCCGGCTTGAACTTCCCGGACGCCGCCGGTCAAGACATTCGCGGCGCGGTGCAACACCTGAAACGATCCTCGAAGAAAGTCGTCGTGGGAGGCTTTTGCATGGGCGGCGCGCTCACCCTCCTCGCGGCGCTGCACGTGCCGGAAATGGATGCCGGAGCGTGCTTCTATGGAATCCCGCCGGTGGAAGCCGCGGAGTACAAGAAAATGAGCATTCCCTTGATTTGCCACTACGCGACCCACGACAACTGGTGCACGCCGGAAAAGGTGAAGGAAGTGGAGAGCGCGCTCAAGCAGTCGAAAGCCAAATTCGAGTTCTATCGTTACGACGCGCAACACGCCTTCATGAATGAAGCCCGCCCCGAAGTGTACGACGCGAAAGCAGCCAAGGCCGCGTGGGACCGCACGCTAAAGTTCCTGGAAAAAGCGCTGAAGTGAGCGCGAATTTTGAGGCTGAGGAGGGATCCCTCCGCCGCAGGCCGTGCAAGAGCACGGCCTGCGGGTCGGGATGACAGGTTTGGGGGTGGCAGAAAATAGCGGAAACACCGAGCACGGCCTGCGGGTCGGGATGACAGGTTTGGAGGCGGCAGAGAATAGCGGAAGAGTTGTCATTCTGAGCCCATCCGAAAAGGATGGGCGAAGAACCTCAACGGAAACACCGAGCACAGACTGTCCGTTGAGATCCTTCGGAGCGCAAACGACGCGCTCCTCAGGATGACAATTCGCTGGGGCAGTTCGCGTGAGGAAAGCATCCAGGGGCGTGAGAAATGCACGCTAGCGCAGGGGGGCTCTGCCGTTGAAGCGCGCGGCGGAGCCTAGTTCCTCCTCGATGCGCAGGAGTTGGTTGTACTTGGCGATGCGGTCGGTGCGCGAACCTGAACCGGTCTTGATCTGGCCGGCGGCGGTGCCGACGGCGAGGTCGGCGATGAAGGTATCTTCGGATTCGCCGGAGCGATGGGAAATGATGGAGTTGTAGCCGGCCTTGCGCGCGAGCTCGATGGCATCGATGGTCTCGGTGACGGTGCCAATCTGATTGAGCTTGATGAGAATGGCGTTGGCGATGCCTTCGTTGATGCCGCGGGAGAGGCGCTGCGTGTTGGTCACGAAGAGATCGTCGCCGACCAATTGAATCCTCTTATGGCCGGACCTCAAAGAGGGATTCCTCGACTCCGGTCCGGCAGAAGATGCCGGACCTCCGCTCGGAATGACAGGGGGGGCGGACGATTTGCTGCCGATGGATTCGGTGAGGGCTTTCCAGCCGGACCAGTCGTCCTCGGCCATGCCATCCTCGAGCGAGACGATGGGATATTTTCCCACCCAGGCGGTCCAGTAAGCGGCCATTTCCGAAGAAGAGTGCGTGGATTTATCGGACTTCTTGAAGACGTATTTGCCGCTGGGCTTATCGTAGAACTCGCTGGCGGCAGGATCGAGCGCGATGGCGACCTGTTCGCCGGGCTTGTAACCGGCAGCAACGATGGCTTCGAGAACGATCTGGATGGCTTCTTCGTTGGATTTGCAACTGGGGGCGAAGCCGCCTTCGTCGCCGACGGCCGTGGAATAGCCGTGCTTCTTCAGCGCGCCTTTCAGGGCGTGAAAAACCTCGACGCCCCAGCGCAGCGCCTCGGAAAAAGTGGGAGCGCCAACGGGCATGGCCATGAATTCCTGGAAGTCGACGGAGCTGTCCGCGTGCGCGCCGCCATTGAGGATGTTCATCATCGGGACAGGCAGAAGATTGGCGGAGTGGTCGGTGGAATAGCGGGAAAGGTATTTGTAGAGAGGCTCCTTGGCGGCGGAAGCGGCGGCGCGGGCAGCGGCCATGGAAACGGCGAGAATGGCGTTGGCGCCGAGACGGGATTTGGTGGGCGTGCCGTCGAGGGAGATCATTTTGTGATCCAGAGCGCGCTGGTCGGCAGCGTCGGAGCCTGTCAGGGCTTTGGCGATTTCCGAATTGACGTTGGCGACAGCTTTCAGAACACCTTTGCCGAGATACTTTGATTTGTCACCATCGCGGAGTTCGAGCGCTTCATGTTCGCCGGTGGAAGCGCCGGAAGGAACGATGGCGCGACCGAAGGCGCCGGACTCGAGCAAGACGTCAGCTTCGACCGTGGGATTGCCGCGCGAGTCAAGGACCTGGCGGGCGCGAATGCGGGAAATTTTGGTGGACATGGCATGGCTCCTGAGTGATTTGCAGAACAGAAATTCTAGCAGAGGAGTTCCTTGGTGACTGTGATTGGCGACCCATGGGAAGAGCGGCCCGAGGGTTCAGAAGGCGGGCCCTGCACGAGCAGCTTCACTCACTGGGATTCGGGTTCTTCGACGAGGGACTCCTCTCGGACGACGACGACGATGCCGGAAGGAGTGACATGGAAGCGGCGTCGATCGGCTTCGAGATCGTAGCCGATCTCGGTGTGCTCGGGAAGACTGACGTGGCGGTCGATGATGGCGCGACGGATGCGGGAATGCCTGCCGACGTTGACGTGATTGTAGATGATGGCCGCAGAGATGTCACAAAAACTGTTGACGCGCACATCGTAGCCAATGACGCAATTCTGAACGCGGCCGCCGGAAAGGATGGAGCCGCCGGCAACGATGGAATCGAGGGCGATGCCCATGCGATCTTCATCGGCAAAGACGAACTTGGCCGGAGGGTATTGATGCTGCCAGGTGCGCAGCGGCCAGTTCTTGTCATAGAGGTTGAAGACAGGAGAGACGCTGACCAGGTCCATGTTGGCCTCGTAGTAAGCGTCGACAGTGCCGACATCGCGCCAGTAGAGCGACTCCTGACTGTTTTCATCGACAAAGTCGTAGGCGAAGACGCGGTGCTTGGCAATGATGCGAGGCAGGATGTCCTTGCCGAAATCATGGGAGGATTTGGGATCCTCGGAATCGGCGAGGAGGATTGGAATCAACAACTGAGTATTAAAAACGTACACGCCCATGGAGGCGTTGCAGTGGGTAGGTTTGTGGGGCGAGGTCTTGGGTTGGGCGGGTTTTTCCTCAAAACCAACGATGCGCCAGTTCTTGTCGGTTTCAAGGACGCCGAGTTGTCTTGCGGCTTCGGCGATGGGGGTATCGATGGTGCCAACGGACACGTCGGCGCCGGAATCGATGTGCTGCTGCAGCATCTTGGCGTAATTCATCTTGTAGATGTGGTCGCCAGAGAGAATGAAGACAAATTTGGAGCGCTCGCTGCCGATGGAATAGATGTTCTGGTAGACGGCGTCGGCGGTGCCCTGATACCACTGCTGGGAGACGCGCATCTGCGGCGGCAAAACTTCGATAAACTCGCCGAGGCCCATCAACGGAGACCAACCGGCGCGGATGTGGCGAGTGAGGCTGAGGGCCTTGTACTGCGTGAGGGTGAAGACGCGGCGCAAACCGGAATTGATGCAGTTGGAGAGGGTGATATCAATGATGCGGTAGAGAGCGCCAAAAGGAACTGCCGGTTTGGCGCGATCGCGGGTAAGAGGCCAGAGGCGTTCCCCCTGTCCCCCTGCAAGAAGGACTCCTATGGCATCGCGCATGTCGGGCATGGAGGTCGGCTCCCGAGGCAGGAGTTTGCAGCCCCTCAGTCTATCAGTTGTGGCGAATGAGAAGCAGGAAAAAAGAGGCAATGAGAGACGCGGCGATTTGTTGCAGAGTGAAGAGTGCCTCCGACGATAACAGAAGGAAAGGAGAAGGAGAAGACGGTGAAAGAGTGCTTGACTTGGACAGGGAGAATTGACTACAAGAAGCCAGAAACCTCTGCGATAATGTACAAAGGGGCAGTGCCGCAGGTTGGCAGTAGGCGCTGCAAGTACACAATCCGAACCGGAATAGAGGTGAAGCTCTTTGGCCGAAGTGATCATTCAAGAGAATGAGTCTCTTGAGAATGCCCTGCGTCGATTCAAGCGTAAGGTGCAGCAGGAAGACATCATCAAGGAGATCAAGAAGCACAGCTTTTACATGAAGCCCGGCGAGAAGCGCCGGGCAAAAGAAGCGCTTTCGCGGAAGCGACTGCGCAAGAAGCAGCGTCGCGAGCAGGACTAAAACTGCACGGGACACGGCTCGGCGCCGCACTTCCGGGATCAGGCCCCTTTCAGGCAGAGTAGTTGGGAATCTGTTCAAATTCTTCGCCCGCCGGCCCAGGGGATCCGTGCCCCGGTGACACCGGAGTGCGGGTCCAGGCGTTCAGGAAGGCCCCTGGTGACAGAGGAATATGTCCCGCTGCCCGAGAAGGGTCTAGGGGGAGCGGGTCATGGAATTCCACGATAAGGTGCTGAAGTGCTCGGAGTGTGGCGCCGAGTTTGTATTCACGGCCGGCGAACAGATGTTTTTCGCCGACAAGGGATTTAAAAACGAACCGAAGCGTTGCAAGGCTTGCAAGGCCAAGCGCGCAGAGGCAGGCGGCGGGGGTGGGCCGGCGCGAACGGAAACCAAAACTACCTGTTCACAGTGCGGGAAGGAAACCACTGTTCCTTTCCGTCCAACTCAGGGACGACCAGTGTTTTGCAGGGAGTGCTTCCAGGCAAGACGGACGATGGGGGCGGCGTAGAGGAAAGCTTCAGGAGAGAAAGCGGAATCGAGAGCGAGGGCTACCCGTTTGGGTAGCCCTTTTTCATTTTGCGGACCAAGCGGCCAGCCATGATGCGAGCTGGGCGAGAGACTCGGGCATATTGCGGCGCCCGTAGCCAAAGCGAATGTGCCGCGGCTCGTCATACACCGAGCCCGGAAGAAGGAGAACGCCGGCTTCGCGAACGAGTTGCTCGCAGAAGGCTTGAACATCCTTGACCGGCTTAAAGCGGACAAAACCGATGGTGCTGGCGTTGGGAGGAGTCCACTCAAAGAGGTCCGAGTGGAGCGAGAAAAAGGCCGACAACTGGGGGAGATTGCGAAGAACGATTTGCCGGCTGCGGTCGATCAGTTTCTGGCGGTGGCGCATGGCGAGTGCGGTGAGGTATTCGCTGGGAGCGCTGGCACAAATCGTGGTGTAGTGCTTGAGAGAAATGATTCTTAGCAGGAATGCGGTGTCGCGAGAAGCCAACCAACCGAGGCGCAGGCCGGGAAGTCCGTAGGTTTTGCTGACGGAACCAAGACTCAGCGCGCGATCGTAAAGGTCACAGGCCGCAGGGAGACGAGTCGAGGGATCATGCTCAAGTTCGCGGTATACCTCGTCGGAAAAGACATAAATATTGTGGCGGGCGGCGAGATCAAGGACGCCACGAAAAATGTTCAGTGGCATCAGAAGGCCTGTGGGGTTATGGGGTGAATTGATGTAAATCGCGCGGGTGTTGGGACGAATCAGCGATTCCAGCGCGGCGAGATCGTGGGCCCAGGCGTTCTCCGGTTTGCGGCGCCACTTGCTGACGGCGGCACCGGTGCTGACCGGTAGGGTGAACGCGCTTTCATAGCAAGGGGTTTCGACGATGGCGTGATCGTTAGGCGTGAGAAGCGCGTGATAAAAGACAAAAATCGCTTCCTCCGCGGCGGAAACAACGACAACCTGATCGGGACGAATCTGCGTGTAGATCGTGGCCAGGACTTCACGCAGCCAAGGAGCGCCAGGCGACTCCGTGTAGCCGCACCAGTGCTTGAGGAAAGCGTCGTGGGCACCAGGTTCGAGAGCAAGCAATTCCTCGATGGTCTGCGATTCGGCGTCGGAAGAAGAGAGCAAGTACCGGGCGCGGAATTCGTATTGGCCCATGTATTCTTCAATGCGGAAGGGAGTGATTTGCATAGGGGCGAGTGTGCCAAGCGGAGCGGAAAGCGTCCAGAACCAAATTGAGCGGGCCCTGCCGGGAGAGCAGCCAATCGCGAAGTCAACGTGGGAGAAAATGCGTCAGCTCGATGCCCTTGCCGATGGGAAGAGTCAACGATTCGATGCCTGGGCGCGAGCGAACGTGCTTCACGTAATCAGCCATCGAATGGGAGATGATGTTGTCCGCAACGACTACGCCACCGGGGCTCAGGCAAAGCATGTCGAAAAAACGAATGTAGTCTTCCTTCTCACAATCGATGAAAACGAAGTCCATCTCGCCGAGGGATGGGAGGATGGTCGCTGCGTCTGCCAGGACGAACTCGACATATGGGGACAGGCGGAGGCTTGCGAGGGTTTGGCGCGCTTCCGCTTGCCGCTGCGCTTCTATTTCGAGGGATACAATGCGCCCGGAGATCTGGCGCGCGGCGGAAGCGAGCGCAATGGTGGATAGGCCGCTGGAGCCTCCTATTTCCAGAATGCGCTTCGCGGCTAAGCCTGCCACGAGGGCACACAGGAACTCGGCAGTCGCCGGCTCGAGGTTACGGTGGCGCTCCGCTTGCGCGAGTCGCTGAGCATCCTGTTCAAGCTTCCGCTTCCATAGACGAGCAATCTCTTCCCGTTCGCGATTCCCCAGCATGGCTTTTCCTGCTACAAGCTAACACAGATTGTCCGAAGCCTGTGCCGCATGGCCGAGACCGCGGAATTGTCCGCCGTCAGAGTAGGAAGACTCGGCAATTCAAAATTCGTGCCCGTAAGAGTATGATACTGGCTCCGAAGTCCGCAGCGAGATTACGCGACACGGAGGGCCTGCGCATGGCTCACCGCTTCACGATCGGTGTCGAAGAAGAATTCCAAATCATAGATCCGGAAAGTCTGGAGCTGCGTTCACACGTGGTGCAACTCATTTCTGCGGCGGCATCGCGAGGATTAGGAGACTATATCAAGCAGGAAATGCACCAATCGATCGTCGAGACGGGAACGAAAATTTGCGAAAACGTGAGCGAACTGCGGCTGGAAATGCACCGCACGCGGGGCGAACTGGTTTCTGCGGCAGAAAGCACGGGATTGCAGGTGGCTGCCGCGGGAACACATCCGTTTTCCAGTTGGATCGACCAAGTGATATCGCCGGGAGAGCGCTATCAACACATTGTAGAGGAGATGGGGCAACTGGCGCGTTCGCTGCTGATATTCGGAATGCACATTCACGTGGCCATGCCGGATAAGCAGACCACCATCGACATGATGAATATGGTGCGTTACTTCGTGCCGCACCTGCTGGCGCTATCGACGAGTTCGCCGTTCTGGATGGGGCGCAACACGGGGTTGAAATCGTTTCGCACGACCGTATTTCGGCGATTTCCGCGTACGGGAATTCCGGAGTCGTTTGGTTCCTGGAGCGCCTACGAAGATTTCGTGAACCTGCTGATCAAACTGCATTGCATCGACAACGGGAAGAAGATCTGGTGGGACGTGCGGCCGCACCCGACTTACGGGACGCTGGAATTCCGCATGTTTGACACGGCAACAAAAGTGGAAGAAGCAGTAGCGATCGCCGCACTGACGCAGGCCATTATCGTGAAATTGCACCGGCTGTACACCGGCAACATGGGCTGGCGGATGTATCAACGGGCGCTTATTGAGGAGAACAAGTGGAGAGCGGCGCGCTACGGGATCGAAGGCAAGTTGATTGATTTCGGAAAACAGGCGGAAGTGCCGATGAAGGAGCTGATTCCCGAACTGCTGGAACTCGTGGACGACGTGGTGGATGATCTGGGGAGCCGGAGCGCAGTGGACTATATTCACACAATTTTGAATGAGGGCACGAGCGCAGAACGGCAGTTGAGGGTGTATCAAGAGACCGGTGATTTGAAAGAAGTGGTGCGGCACCTGGTCCTGGAAACACGGGCAAGCGCGATGGATGCCAGATCCAGTTCCGCCGGTACAGTGCATTAAAGGAAAATGCGGGGGAGCAATTGAGAACGCAGGAGGCAGGCCATGATGAAAGTGGGGCTGTTGTGCGGGCGCGAGTTCAGTTTTCCCCCGGCGTTTCTGGCGAAGGTAAACGAGTTAGGAAAAAAGGATGGGGTGACGGCAGAGTTTGTGAAGTTGGGCGGCACAAAAATGGGCGAGGCTGCCGAGTACCGCGTAATCGTCGACCGAATTTCCCACGAAGTGGATTACTACCGTGGATACCTGAAGCACGCGGTACTGCAAGGGACGTACGTCATCAACAATCCATTCTGGTGGAGCGCGGACGACAAGTTTTTTAACTACGCGCTGGCTGCGAGACTGGGGATTGCGATTCCAAAGACAGTGTTGCTGCCACAAAAGGGCTATCCCGCAAATGTGGACATCAACTCAGAGTCATTGCGAAACCTGAAGTACCCGATGGACTGGGTCGCGCTGCTGGATTATGTTGGCCGGCCGGCGATTTTAAAACCATTCGCCGGGGGCGGATGGAAGCACGTTTACAAGATCAATAACGAAGAGGAACTGCTGCAGGCGTACGATCAAACTTCGCCCTATTGCATGACGTTGCAGGAGTTCATTGATTTTGAGCAGTACGTGCGGTGCTTCACCTTTGGAAAGACCGACATTATGCCCGTGGCGTATGATCCGAAGGAACGGCGGTACCTCGTGGAACACAGTTACCTGACGCCCGAACTGGGCGCGCGTATCGTAAGAGACGCTCAGACGATTAACCAGGCGCTGGGCTACGAGATGAACACGATTGAGTTTGCGGTAAAGGACGAGGTGCCCTACGCGATCGACTTTCTGAATCCGGCGCCGGATTTTGAACGCGATCGCATCACGGAATTTTATTTCGAGCACGTGCTGGAAAAGATGGCCCGGCTGGCGATTGACCGAGCGCTGCACGGAAACCCGGGGAATACCTGGCCACGCTGGGAAGAAATGCTGGGCAGGGGAACGCCAGCAGGGTTTACGGGCGGGGCGCGAACGGCACAGAGCGCGCAAACCGCTTCGTCTCCGACAACCCGCTGATGAAAACACAAAAGATCACAAGGCCAACAAATTCTGATCCCGTAGAGCATTGGGATGCGCTGCTGCGCCCGCTCGTAAAGAAGTCTCCCGCTCTTGCCACGAAATTTTTGCAAGAGGTGCGCGCGGCGAAGCTGACGTTTGGCAAGCGTGTGCACTGCCCCTTTCTGAGGCCGGTTTTCCTCTCGCCCGAAGACGAGCAGCGAGTGCGCAGGGTGGCGGAAACAATTGCGGCGATAGCGGAACGGCTGACGAACGCAGCGCTGGAAGATCGTTTCCTATTCGAACAGTTTCATCTGCGTCCGGAAGAAGAGCGACTGGTGCGTCTGCCGGGAGGGTATGCACCCGCAAGCACGGCCTCGCGATTGGATGCTTTTTTGCTGCCGGATTCGATGAAGTTCACGGAATACAACGGAGAATCCCCCGCGGGAGCGGGCTACTCCGAAACGCTCTCCGACATTTTCCGCGCCTTGCCCGTGATGGAGGAATTCAAGAAGAAGTTCGAGGTGCACAGCTACCCGCTGACGGCGAAGCTTTTGGACGCGCTGATGACGACGTACGCCGACTGGAGCGGAAAGAGCAAGCGACCGCAAATGGCGATTGTGGATTGGAACGAGGTTCCGACCTGGAGCGAATTCGAGATTTTGAAAGAGCGCTTTGAAAAAATGGGAATACCGGTGGTGCTGGCGGATCCCAGGGAGTTGGAGTTTGACGGAAAGGAACTGGTGGCCAAGGGCAAAACCATTGACCTTTTGTACCGGCGAGTCCTGATCAATGACATTGTGGCGAAGCCCAAGGAATGCGAGGNCAATCGTAAAGGCGTACGCGGCCGGGGCAGTGTGCGTTGCCAACAACTTCCGCTGCAAGATTCCGCACGTGAAGACATTCTTCGCTGTGCTGACGGATGAAAAGAATGCGCAGTATTTCTCCGCTGAAGAGCGGGAGTTGATTCAGCGGCACGTGCCTTGGACGCGAGTGGTAGCGGACGTCAAGACGGAACACAACGGCAAACCCATCGAATTGCTGGCCTACATCCGGAAGAATCAGAAGAATCTGGTGATGAAGCCGAGCGATGAGTATGGAGGAATGGGAGTGACGCTTGGCTGGGAAGTAGACCAGAAGCATTGGGAACGCGCGATCGAGGACGCGCTGCCCGGCGGGAAACTGGCGAAGGCGCACGGGAGTTGGATCGTGCAGGAACGAATCCCGATGCGGCGCGGGGTTTTCCCGCACATCGGCAAGGGGAATAAGGTGGAATTCCGGGACATGCTCGTGGACTTCGCTCCTTACATTTTCCGCGGCAAGGTGGCCGGGTATCTGACGAGGTTGAGCAGCACAAGCCTGGCAAACGTAACCAGCGGGGGCGGGCAGATTCCCTCATTTCGGGTGGAGCCGAAGAAAGCCGAAAAGGTGTTTGCCGCCGGGGAACCGTAGGGGCGCGAGATTTGGCATCGCTGCCAGTTCCTGTAAAATGACAAGAATGTCCTTTGGAATCGCACCCAATGAGCTGATGCCCGGCGCGAAAAACGCCGTGGAAGTGTGCCTGGGCGTGCGGCCGGGCGAACGCGTTGCGGTAATCGCGGATGAAATCAGCAGGAGCGTGGCGGCCAGCCTGGAGCGCGCGCTGAAAGAGCGTGGAGCGGAGTTTACGGGGCTGCTACTGGAGAACTATGGCCCGCGGCCGATGACCGGGGCACCGGCACCCGTGCTAGAGGCCCTGGAGAGAACGGATGTGGGCGTGCTATGCATGACGCCACAGCCGGGAGAATTGGGCGCGCGCATGGCGATTGTGCAGTTGGTGGAGCGGAGGCAGATCCGCTATGCGCACATGGTTGGCGTAACGCCCGAAATCATGCAACAGGGGATGCGCGCGGATTACCGGAAAGTGGATGAGCTGAGCAACCGGCTTCGCGAACGCATGCTGCGGGCGGAAACGCTCACTGTCGAGACGGAACGGGGAACGTCCTTTTGCGCACACTTTGACCCGCAGATGGATTGGGTAAAGACGAGCGGGCTAATCAGTCCGCGCTATTGGTCGAATTTGCCTGCGGGCGAGGTGTTCACGACACCGGCAACGGTGGACGGGACGTTCGTGTGCGACGCGACCGCCGGCGATTACTTCAACGGGAAGTACGGAGATTTGCAGGCGACGCCGCTAGTGATGAGAATCTCGGGCGGACGGCTGAAGGAAGTGGAGTGCCCGCGGAAGGATCTGGAGGAAGAATTCTGGAAGTACTGCCATACGGATGAGAACAGCGACCGCGTGGGGGAACTGGCATTCGGAACAAATTTGGGATTGACGCACATGATCGGAGTCTTGCTGCAGGACGAAAAATTCCCTGGAGTGCACATTGCGTTCGGCGATCCTTACGGCAGCCAGACGCACGCGGACTGGAAATCGCGGACCCATGTGGACGTGCTTACACGCGATTGCGATGTGTGGATCGATGACGATCAGGTGATTGAGAAGGGTTGCTATCAGATGGATCGCCTGGGACTTGCCTGAAAGACAATTCAGAACAATTTGGAGAGGTAGTCGCGCATCTGGTACCGCCAGTAGGGCCAATCATGGCCGCCGAGGGGCCCCCAGTTGTCCACGGAATGACGGATGCCCTTGCGGGAGAGAACTTCAGAAAGGCGATAGGTGGGAGCGCTATTTTCCCAGGGGCCACTGCCGGTGATGAGGTGGATATCGCAGGAGGCGAACTGGTCGTAATACCAAGGGTCGGAAAGATTGGCGAGGTAGTCGACGGGATTGTTGAAGTAGAAATTGTTGTCGTACATGCCGTCCATGAAGCTCTTCACATCGTAGACGCCGGACATGGCGAAGCAGCGCTTGAAGACGTCCGGATGTTTGAATAGAGAATTGGCCGCGTGATAGGCGCCGAAGGAAGCGCCCATCGTGGAAATCGGCAGACGCGATTGACAATTGTCCCAGATGAAGGGAACAACTTCCTCGCGCAAATAGGAATCGAACACGGATTGTACGTAACTGCGATGGAACGGGTGCGCCCCTTTGTTGTAAAAGCTGAGGCCGTTAATGGAATTGACGGTGTAGAGCTTGACGCGACCGGCGGCGATGAAATCCGCGAGCTCACCGACCATGCCTTGGCCTTCCAGTTCCCACTCGTCGCCAGCGCTGGTGGGAAAACCGAGGAGGGGCGGGCCCCAATGTCCGTAAACGACCACACCAAGCTCGAAGCCAAGGCGGGGAGAGTGCCAGCGATGATATTCGCGCTTCATGGACGGAATCCTTCCACACTGCGGGAAAGCAGTATGCCAGCGGAGACGCCCGAGGGGCAACGAGTTTGCGCTTCGCAGGCGGGCTCATCTCCGTTTATAGTGGAAGACCTCAATTCTCGAACAAGGAGCCAAATGCTCATGGGTGCTTCTCTCCCGTCACGCCCGCCGTCGCCCGAGCACATCTTTACGACACTCAACGCATATCATCAAACGGCCGGACTCAAGGCGGCGATCGAACTGGACTTATTTACTGCGATCGATGAAGGCAACCACCGCTTGGAGGATCTTGCGAAGCGCGTGAAGGCGTCCGAGCGAGGTGTTCGTATTCTAAGCGATTACATGACGATTTTTGGCTTTCTGAGAAAGGAAGAAGGCCTCTATTTCCTGACGCAGGATGCGGCGCTGTTTCTAAGCCGACGTTCGCCACATTATATGGGCACGATTGTCGGGTTTCTTACAAACGAACAGCACTTCGAGAATCTGTCGCGGTTGAGCGACGCGGTGCGGCAAGGCGGAACAGCCGGCAAAAGAGGCAGCAACCGTGAGCCGAACGATGGCCTTTGGGTGTCGTTCGCGCGGTCCATGGCACCTTTAACGATTCCAGCGGCGATTTTCATCGCGCATCTTGTGGAAGCAGAGGAGGAGCGGCCGATGCGCGTGCTGGACATCGCGGCGGGACACGGGATGTACGGCATCACCATTGCGCAGCAGAATCCGAAAGCGGAGATCACAGCGGTGGACTGGCCAGCAGTGCTGGCAGTGGCGAAGGAAAATGCGGAGAAAGCCGGCGTGGGAAATCGCTACACCGCACGGCCGGGGAGCGCGTTCGAAGCGGAGCTGGGGGAGGGGTATGATGTGGCGCTGCTGACAAATATTTTTCACCATTTCGACAAGGAAACGTGCGTCCAGCTGATGCGCCGGGTGCATCAGGCATTAAAGCCGGAAGGAAAAGCGGTCACGCTGGAGTTTGTGCCCAATGAGGATCGCGTGAGCCCGCCGACGGCAGCGGCGTTCAGCTTGCTCATGTTGATCGGCACCGATGCGGGAGATGCGTACACATTTTCGGAATACGAGGAAATGTTCCGGAAGGCCGGCTTTTTCCAGACGAGCCTGTATCCCATACCAGCGATGCCCGAACATGTGCTGATTTCCGAAAAAAGCTGACGAATACCTGCGAGAAATGTGTTGCCCTCAGGCGCGCTTCACTCCCGCGGCTTTCGACAAGAACTGGCGGATGCAAAAGGCGCGAAAGCGCAGGGCTGCATAGCCAGCTTATTACAGGCATTATGTCAGGGCTGAAGCCCTGACCCCCTAAAGAGAGGGGCAACGCACGGTGGTTGCTCAGGGTTGCAAGGATTGCGGAGGAAGGTAGGATAGAGGACGGTGGTGGCCAGATTTTCGTAGATTTTCGTCGAGGCAGACGCCAGGTGAGGACATGAACCAAATCGAAAATGTGAGCCGTCGCGGATTCTTGAAAGGAATGGTGAGCACGGGAGCTCTTGTACTCGGCGTGCAGGTTTTGCCGTTACGACTCATGGGCAGCGTGGCGGGGGTTGGCGAGGACTCGATGGCGAAGGCGGTATTGCAGGCCAGCGTGTACCTGGCCGTCGATACGGATGGAACGGTGTATGTCGTGTGTCACCGGTCGGAGATGGGAAGCGGAAACCGCACTGGATTGCCGCGGATCGTTGCCGATGAATTGGATGCGGACTGGGGCCGCGTGAAGGTAGAACAAGCAACAGGCGACGCGAAATACGGTGATCAGGATACGGACGGATCGCACTCCGTAACGAGCTTTTTCGAACCGTTACGGGAAGCCGGCGCCAGCGCGCGATTGATGCTGGTGCGGGCAGCGGCGCAGAAATGGGGAGTGCCGGAGAAGGAGTGCGCGACCGAGGTGCACGTGGTGGTACACAAGGCGAGCGGAAAGAAGCTTGGATATGGAGAGTTGGCCGCTGCGGCGGCGAAGCTGCCGGTGCCGAAAAAGGAGGAATTGCAGCTAAAAACCCGGAGTGAATGGCGATATATCGGAAGGCCAGCGTCTACGTACGACTTGAAAGATATGTGCAGCGGCAAGGCGATGTACGGCCAGGACACACGGATAGAAGGGATGCTATATGCGTCCGTTCTGCACTCACCGGTCTACGGGGGCGCGGTGAAAAGCGTGGATGATTCGGCCGCGCTGAAAGTCCCGGGCGTCAAACAGACTGCGACGATTGATGCATTCAAACCGCCGGTCAACATGCAGGCATTAGGCGGAGTGGCTGTGCTGGCGGAGAACACCTACGCGGCATTTCAAGGCAAGAAGAAGCTGAAGGTGGAATGGACGAAGAGCGAGCACAGCGTATGGAATTCCGACGCGTTCCGGAAGGAGTTGGAGGCGACTGCGCGGAAGCCATGCAAAGTGGTTCGCGAAAATGGGAACGTGGACGAGGCGTTTGCCAAGGGCGGAAAGATTGTAGAGGCAGAGTACTATGCGCCGATGCTGGTGCATGCGTCGATGGAACCGCCTGCAGCGCTGGCAACGTGTCGAGACGGGAAGGTGGAGGTCTGGGCGCCGACGCAGGGGCCGCAAGGGATGCAAGAAGCGATCGCGGCAGCGGTGGGAGTGAAGAAGGAAGATGTTACGGTGCACGTGACGTTGCTCGGTGGCGCGTTCGGCCGGAAATCGTTTCCGGATTTTGCCGTGGAAGCGGCCGTGCTTTCAAAGAAGACCGGGAAACCTGTGAAAGTGGTTTGGAGCCGCGAAGACGACATCAAAGCCGGTACGTATCATTCGGTGGCAGCGATGTACTTCAAGGCGTCACTGGGAGCGGACGGAAAACCGACAGCCTGGCTGCAACGCAGCGTGTTCCCGCCGATCGCGTCGACTTTTGATCCGGCGGGGCAGTACGCGGACGCGGGCGAAATTGGACTGGGCTTCAGCGACGTGCCATTCGCGCTGGCGAATCACCGCGCGGAGAACGGGCCGGCACAAGCGCACACGCGCATCGGGTGGTTCCGGTCTGTGGCGAATATTTATCATGGGTATGGGATTCATTCGTTTGTGGGCGAACTGGCGTATGCTGCCGGAAAAGATCCGGTGGAGTATGTACTGATGCTGCTGGGTCCAGACCGAATCGTTCCGAAGAGCGAATTGGCCAAGGATTACACGAATTACGACGGGGACTATGAGAAGTATCCGATCGATACGGCGCGATTCCGGCGCGTAGTGCAAATGGCGGCGGAAAAGGCAGGATGGGGCAAACAGAAAGCCGGGAATGGCTTTGGTATGGGATTGGCCGTGCATCGCAGCTTCCTGACGTACGTGGCGACGGTGGTGCAGGCGGAAGTGAAGGATGGGCAGGTGATCCTCCGCCAAGTGGACACGGCCTTGGATGCGGGGACGGTCGTGAACCCAACGATCGCGCGACAGCAGTTCGAAGGTGCCGCAGTAATGGGAACCAGCCTCGCGTTCTACGGAGAGATTACGGCGACGAACGGCGTGATTGACCAGTCGAATTTCGACACGTTCCCGGTGGCGAGGATGAAAGTGGCACCGCGACAGACGAATATCCACATCGTGGAGAGCGAAGCGCCGCCTGCAGGAATTGGAGAACCGGGATTGCCGCCGGTGGCGCCAGCGATTTACAACGCCATTTTTGCTGCTACCGGCAAGCGGGTTCGGGAGATGCCGTTGACAAGAGCTGGCTTGGCGTAAGCCAAGCTCTCCCCCAGCCGGACAGCCAACTCCAACCGCCGCTTCTCAGTCATGCACTTCAACTTCGCCAGGGGGTAACGATGTACCCTTCCAATTCCATCCCAAGGGTCGTCTTGTCGAAAACGGGAACTTAAGGATAGAATTCAGGCGTAATTTCAAACTGTTGCTTTTCGTGCGAAGCGCGTGAAGAGCAAGACTTCCTTTTTCCTGTTCCAAGAGGGGCCATCGCTCCACCCTCGTTTCCGGAAGAGTATGTTTCGAACATGCTGGTTATTCAGCAACAGCTGCGGGGAGCGGCACGCGCGTTTCGGGCGTGCACGAGAAGCGAATTGTAATTTGAGGTGAAACTGAGGCGGACGAGGAAGGAGGGTACATGATTGTAGGTGTGCCCAAAGAAATTTATCCGAAGGAAGGGCGCGTGGCGCTGGTGCCGGCGGTCATTCCCAATCTGAAGAAAGCCGGGTTGGACGTGCTGGTGGAGGCAGGGGCAGGAACACTGGCGGGTTACCCCGATGCGGAATATGTGGAGAAGGGCGCGCGAATGACGGACAGCCGCACGGAGCTGTTCGGCGCCGCGGATATCGTCGTGCAATTTCTGTGTCACGGCGCAAATGACAAGAATGGAAAAGAAGACCTGCCTTTGATGAGAAAAGGCCAAGTATTAATTGGATTTGTGAGGCCATTGGGAACAGTGAAAACGCTGCAGGAGATTGCCGAGCGGGGCGTGACGGCGTTCTCGGTGGAGATGATGCCACGAACCACCCGGGCGCAGAGCATGGACGCGCTGTCGTCTATGGCGACTATCTGCGGGTACAAAGCCGTACTGATAGCGGCAGACACTCTGCCGAAAATGTTTCCAATGCTGACAACGGCTGCGGGCACGATCGCGCCGGCACGCGTGCTGGTCATCGGCGCGGGCGTGGCGGGACTGCAGGCCATCGCGACGGCACGACGATTGGGCGCAGTGGCTTCCGCGTATGACATGCGTCCAGCGGCAAAAGAGCAGGTGCAGAGCCTCGGGGGAAGGTTTGTGGAGTTGCCAATCGAGGCAAAGGACGCGCAGGACGCGCGCGGGTACGGCGTGGCCCAGGACGAAAGCTTCTACCAGAAGCAGAGGGAGCTGCTGGGAAACACGATCGCGCAAAGCGACGTGGTGATCACGGCAGCGGTGATTCCGGGAAAGAAATCGCCAGTTCTCGTGACAAGAGAAATGGTGCAGAGAATGGCGCTGGGTTCGGTGATTGTCGATCTGGCCGCGGAACGCGGCGGAAATTGCGAGCTGACGGAACCGGATGTAACTGTTGTTAAACACGGGGTGACCATCATTGGCGAGTTCAATCTGGCGGCGACCGTGCCCTATCACGCGAGCCAAATGTATGCGCGGAATGTGAGCGCGTTCCTGCTGCACCTGACGAAAGAGGGGAAGGTGCAGTTGAACCTGAGCGATGAAATCATCCGCGAAACCCTGGTGACGCATGAAGGAGAAGTGGTGAACGCGAGGGTGAGAGAGTTTTTCTCGCTGCCAGCGTTGGTGGCGAAGGTTTAAGGAGGAAAGCATGCCGGCCGATTTCATCTCGAATCTGTTTGTTTTCATTCTGGCGGCGTTCTTGGGCTTCGAACTGATCAAGCGCGTTTCCCCACTGCTGCACACACCGTTGATGTCCCTGACGAACGCGCTGGACGCCATCGTGGTGGTGGCGGCCCTTATCCTGGCCGGGCGGCACGAAACCAAAGTTTCCGTCATTCTCGGATTGGTGGCGGTGGGCGCTTCGTTCAGCAATATGGTCGGCGGCTTCCTCATCACTGACCGCATGCTGAGTATGTTCAAAACGGCAAAGGCGAAGAAACCATGAACCCTGCCTTGCTGCAGCAGCTCATTGATTTCAGCTACATTGCCGCAGTTGTCGGGTTTATCCTCGCGCTCAAGTGGCTGAACTCTCCGGTCTCCGCCATGCGCGGCGTGGTGATCGGCGAAATCGCCTCCGCCGTGGCTGTTGTCGCGACGCTTTTCGATCCGCAGGTGGTGCACCACAAGTGGCTAATCATTGCGCTGATCATTGGAGCGGGCGTCGGTGTTCCGCTGGGCCTAGTGAAGATGACGGCGGTGCCACAGCGGACAGCTTTGAGTCACGCATTTGGCGCGCTGTCCGCGGCACTCGTCGGTATCGGCGAATACTACGTGGGCACGCCGCACATTTCGAAATTTGAGATGGCGGAGATCGGGCTGGAAGTGGTCATCGGCTCGCTCACCTTTACGGGCAGCGTCATCGCCGCAGGGAAGCTGCAGGAAATACTGCCGCAGCGGCCCATCACCTATCGAGGGCAAAATATCGTCAGCCTTTCGGTGTTGGGCGCGGCGATCGCCCTGATTGTGATACTGGTGTTCCATCCGGAGTATACGCACCTGTTCGCGGCCATGGTGGTGGTGGCGCTGATTTTCGGGATGATGCTGGTGACGCCCATCGGCGGAGCGGACATGCCCACGGTGATCTCGCTATTGAATTCCTACGCCGGATTTTCCGCTGCGCTGCTGGGCTTTGTGCTCAACAGCAAGGTGCTGGTCGTTTCCGGTGCGTTGGACGGCGCCTCCGGTTTCATTCTCTCGGTCATCATGTGCAAAGCCATGAACCGTTCGTTCACCAACGTTTTGTTCGGCGCCTTTGGCCAAGTGCAAGTGTCCGCGGCGAAGGGCGCCGAGGAAAGAACGGTGCGCAGCGCGTCCGCGGAGGAGGCTGCCGAGATTCTTGGCGCGGCCACCAAGGTAATCATCGCTCCCGGGTACGGCATGGCTGTGGCGCAGGCGCAGCATAAAGTAAGGGAGCTGTACGACGCGCTCACGAAACGCGGCGTGGACGTGAAGTTTGCTATTCACCCGGTGGCGGGACGCATGCCAGGGCACATGAA
>OCOJ01041503.1_pt5 | contig 18996 bp, 22 predicted proteins | sample 1539251 | NCBI WGS metagenome assembly OCOJ01 (sample SAMN01911457, study PRJEB22624) | soil metagenome | biome: Soil | place: Malaysia | collected 2012-04-30 | depth RA_metagenome m | reverse complement strand
CCTATACATGTTCGGGTCGCCGAAGCTGCCCAGATACTTCCTCATGATTTCTGCCTCCACACCACCCGATATCTCTTTGATGATTCCTTTCTCGATCTTGAACTTGACTGGGGTAGAGATCTTGTTCCTCACTTCATCTGGTGGCCAGATGTTCCCGTCGAAGGCTAGGACACCGTTCATCGTCTCTTCTATGCACGATCCTCCCGTCTGCCCTCCCAGCATTATCACCTTCCGCGTCGCCGCAGTTCCACCGAAATCTTCCCACTTCCTTCCTCCGATCTTCCCAGTGAAGTCCGTGCCCGAAGGGCTGGTGACTCTCAGTTCGCTGGCGTTGCTGGTCAGCTCCGCCAGCTTCTCGCCCAGCTCAACCATCTTGGGGTAGTCGACCCAGCCTATCGTTCTTACGAACGCCCCCTTGTCCAAGTCGGTGAGGCAGACGTATACTCTCTCCTTCTTCTCCGCGCTCACCTGAGCTCTTGTATAGAGGAGCGCCTTGACGGTGAACTCTATCTCCACGTCTGCGTTCATCATGGCCGCGGCAAGCGGTCTGGGCGGCTCCATGTTGTTCATCTTTCGAGTCTCTGTGATGACGACGGTGNNACGGTGGGCGTGGCTCCTGCTGCGTATGCTGCCGCTGCGGTCGCCGTGAGGACTTCTTCATCGTTGGACGTGTCACCGAAGATGAGAACGTCTTCTCCCTTCCTTACGGCACACACATACTCCACCAGTTTCCTGGCGGCCAGATTCAGTTCGTAATCCCACAAGATCCTCTCGAGGTCAAAAACCGTTCTGAATCTATTAAGTCTTGGGCCTAATTTTTGAGCCATCCTACGACGCGACGACTTGGCGAAGCAGATCTGATTTAGCGCCCTAACGCGGAGGCAGACGAACGTTCTGTTGACCTAAAGCTCAAGTTGTTGGTCGTGGCCATCACGGGCTCATGATGCCAGTTACTCCCTTCTGAAGTTGGCAACGAGTTTCAAGCGAGTAGCGCAGTTAGAAGGAGAACAATTCTTTCAAGACGGCTAAAGCGTATATATTGGATTCGAGGCGATTCTGTCATGATTACTCGTACCGCACGAGGAAGAAGTGCGGTAGGAAGGGGAGTAATAGCAGCCGTGGTTATCATCGTAATCGTGGTAGCCGCGGCAGGCGCGTACTACGCGTATACGACTACCGCACCAACACCCTCGACGACGGCACCTCCGACAACAACATCTGCAGCACCATCGACCACCGCATCCACCACGGTCTCCACGAGCACACTCGCGAACATAACGACGTCCTCGCAGATACTGAGTCTCACCTTCGCAAACGTGCCCAACTCTGACCCCGCAAAGGGATCAGACGAAGCAAGCTCAGCGGGCCTGGTCAACTTGTACGACAGTCTCGTCTTTCCGACAGCGAGCGGAGCACTGCAGCCGGACCTCGCGACGTCCTGGACTGTGTCCCCGGACGGTCTAACCTACACGTTCAACCTCAGGCACGGCGTCACCTTCCACAACGGTGACCCTCTGAATGCCAGTGACGTGGTCTTCTCGATGAACAGGTTGATCGCAATCGGTCAGGGCTTCTCCTATCTCTTTGCACCATACGTTGGGAACACATCAGCGACGGACGCTTACACCGTCGTGTTCCACATGAAGAAGACCTTCGGCCCATTCATCTCTGCTCTCGTCAGACTCTACGTCGTGGACCAGAAGCAAGTCATGACGAACATCGCATCGGGACCCTACGGGGCGCTCGGCGACTACGGGTCGACCTGGTTGCTGACGCATGATGCCGGGTCGGGTCCATACTTCATGTCATCCGCCAACCTCGAAGCGAACATGGTGTTCCAGGAGTACACCAACTACTGGAACGGCACACTGCCCAACCAGCCGAAGACGGTCCAGTACATCGGTCTTAGCGACCCGAACACGGTGAAGGCACTGTTCACGAGCGGGGCGATACAGATCACCGACCAGTGGCAACCATATCAGAACATCGTCGCGTTGAGTCAACTCAAGGGCGCAAAGATGACGATCATCCCATCGAGCCTCGAGATGTATCTGATGGTAGATACCCAGAAGCCGCCCACGGACGACGTCTACGTCAGGGAGGCTATGTCATACGCCCTCAACTACACGGCTGTAATCACCCAAGTCTTCCCAGGCAGTGCACCCGCAGCCGGTCCTGTGCCCTCATCTCTACCAGGCCATGATCCAAGCATCCCGCAGAGCCAGCAGAACATAACGCTGGCCAAGGAATTGATTCAGAAATCGAAGTACTACAGCAGCCTCAGTAACTATCCTGTGACATACTACTGGGTTACCGCCGTCCCAAGCGAGCAGAAGCTGGCGCTTCAGTTCGCCTCGGACATGCAGCAGATAGGCATCAAGGTGAACATCGTCGGTCAGCCGTGGCTGACGGTCGTCGCCGACCTTGCCAACGAGACCAGCTCGCCCAACATAGTCTCAATCAACGATGCCGCGAGCTACTTCGAAGTTGGCTCCCTCCTGCAGTCGAGGTACACGACCCCGTCTGAGGGAACTTGGGAGCAGAACGAGTGGCTCCACAACTCCACCATGGACAACATAATCTACGGCGCAATCGGCACACTGAACCAGACGCAGAGGTTCCAAAAGTACTACTATGCCCAGGAACAACTCTACAAGCAGTATCCGAGCATATACGCGTTTGACCTCACAGAGGTAAGGGCCTACTACCCAAGTGTGGTCAACTGGTACGCCGCCAACGGACACCCAATTACCCTAGATGGGTACGACTTCTACTGGAGAAACGTCTCCTTCTACCCGCAAGCACTGACCTCACTCTTCGGCTAGTTTGCCGAGGTGTGGGGTCTCTGCCCCCTTTTTTCGCCTTCCGAACGACACACTTTATTCTGCTCTGCGCGCTTGTCCAAGGGGGAGATAGGTGAAGATATCCAGGAGTTCCTGGGGTTTCATCCTAAAGAGGCTCGGATACTCAGCAGTCTCTCTTTTCGGTCTCTCCATACTAATCTTTCTAATCGCTAGGGTTCTCCCCGGAGATCCGGCAAGGCTGGCCCTCGGTCCAAGGGCTCCTCAGTCAGCCGTCGACGCCCTCAAGGCTGCGCTCCACCTGAACGATCCGATTTACATTCAATACGGTTACTGGCTTGAAGGAATCTTCACTGGCGACTGGGGCATAGCTCTCTTCACCCAAAGGAACGTGCTCCTTGACGTCCAAGAGTTCCTTCCGGCAACGATTGAACTCATCCTCGCGGCTGCGATTCTCGACATCATCATCGCTGTCCCCCTCGGTGTTATTGCTGGGAGGTGGGCGAACTCGGTAGTGGACAATGCAATCCGGGTCGTCTCCTACGTCGGAATTGCCATCCCCTCCTTCGTCGTGGCCATCTTCCTGCAACTGATCTTCGGGTACACTCTGTACTGGTTCCCAATAGTGGGAAGGCTGAGCCTTGGGGTCACGCCGCCTCCCACCATCACGGGCCTCTACACCGTGGACTCGCTGCTCACTGGGAATTTCAACGCAATGGCCAACGCCGTCTGGCACCTCGTCCTCCCTGCCTTCGCCCTTGCGCTGGGGCCACTTGCCCAAGAGGCTAGGATAATGCGCTCCAGCGTGGTGGAGAACCTGGGCAAGGATTACACACTCGCCGAGGTTTCTCACGGCCTTCCGGAGACGTCGATAATGAAGTATCTCCTGAAGCCTTCCATGATTCCGACCCTGACGATCTACGCCCTCGACATTTCGGCACAGATAGCCAACGCGTTCTTGGTCGAGCTGATCTTCAACTGGCCTGGCTTCTCCAGATACGGTCTGAACGCCATGCTGAGCAAGGACCTCAATGCGATAGTCGCCGTGGTCATGGTCGCGGGAGTGATGTTCGTGATCGCCAACATTCTGGTGGACATCGCCGTGGGGTATCTGGACCCCAGAATCAGGTTGCAGGTGAGGACCGAAGAATGAAGACGACAACGAGGCCGAGCCTGCCACTCTCCCAGAAGTACGGGAAGTACTGGTACAAGTTCAGCAGAAACAGACTGTCGATCGTTGGTCTCTTCGCAATAGGTGCGGTTATCTTCGTGGCCGTCTTCGCCCCCTGGATCTCCCCATATCCGGCGAGCGCGGGGCTCTACGTCAACTTCAATGTTGCAGGTCTTCCACCGTCGTTCGCCCACCCGTTCGGGACCGACGAATACGGCCGAGACGTACTGTCGCGTCTGATGTTCGGCTTCCAATACTCCTTGGAACTCGTTGTCGTTGTACTCTCCATAGATGTCATTCCTGGGGTGGTCCTGGGTCTAATCGCGGGATACTACATCAACAGATGGTTCAGCACCGTGATCATGAGGGTCGCTGATGTCTTCATAGCGGTTCCTCCCCTCATCCTCGCGCTCTCCGTCGCGTCCATCCTGAAACCGGGCGGCATCAACGCATTCCTGGCGATCGCCCTGGCTTGGTGGCCCTGGTACGCTAGGCTGGTGTACAGCTCAGCAACATCGATAAGAAACGAGGATTTCGTGCACGCCGCCGAACTCGTGGGCGCCTCCTCAACCCACATCATGTTCAAGGAGATTCTGCCGAACATTCTCGGCTCGATTCTGACCAAGGTGACCCTCGATGGGGGCTGGGCCATCCTCATCGGCGCCGCTCTCAGCTACGTGGGACTCGGAGCGCAGGCGCCCACGCCGGACCTCGGGACAATGATCTCCGACGGGGCGGCGTACCTCCCTGCCCAATGGTGGATATCCATGTTCCCAGCTCTTGCGATAGTGGTAGTGATTCTCGGATTCAACCTCATAGGAGACGGCGTCAACGACATGTTCTCGTCGGGAATCAGATAGCTCTTGAGCCCAACGCATCCGCCAAGAAGGTACTCGTAGACTTGTCACTCGTGCAGGTGGACGGGCTGAAGGTGGAGTACAAGGTGTACGAAGGCTGGCTCAAGGTGCTCAACGGCGTGAACCTCTCGGTCGACAAAGGGGAGAAGATCGGGATCNATCGGTGAATCGGCCTGCGGCAAGACCACGACCGTCAAGTCCATACTGCGGCTCCTCGCGAGCAACGGGAGAATCTCCCAGGGCGGCGTGTCCTATCTGGGCGAGGACATGCTCAAGATGCCCCGCGGCAGACTGACGAACCTCAGGCGAAGAAAGGTCTCCATGATATTCCAAGATCCGTCCTCTGCGTTGAACCCCGTCTTCACCATCAGGCAGCAGATGTACGATATCATCCGCTTCTCGACCGACGAGCGCCTCTCAACGAGCCAGGTACACGAGAGGGCTGTCAGTTTCTTGAAACTGGCAGCTCTGCCGGAACCAGACAGGATACTCGACAGCTACCCCTTCCAGCTCAGCGGAGGGATGAAGNCAGCGTGTCAACATAGCCTTCGCGCTAGTGTCAGCGAATGAGCTCCTCATTGCGGACGAGCCAGGAACATCGCTCGACGTCACCATAGAGGATCAGATCATGAGGCTGCTGAAGAAGATCGTCGACGAGAGGGGAATATCAGTCATCCTAATCACTCACGCCCTGGGAACTGTGAAGAACTTTGTCGACAGGATTTACGTCATGTACGCGGGGACTATAGTGGAGGAAGGGCCGACCGACCAGGTCTTCAACAACCCGCGCCATCCCTACACGCAACTGCTCATCAACGCGATTCCGAAGTTGACCGGAGGGGGCGTTCCAGAGGGGATACTCGGTCAAGTTCCGAGTTACCTGACGCCGCCAAGCGGATGCAGGTTCGTCACGAGGTGCCCGTACAAGATGCCAGTCTGCGACACGGCGATGCCAGCGCTCTACAAAGTGGCAGCGAAGCAAGGCGCCGCCTGCTACCTCTACGACGAAAGGCATGGTTCAAGGAAATGAGTGCACCAATCCTCTCGGCCAAAGGGCTGACGAGATACTTTCAGACAAACAGGGGTGTCGTCAAGGCAGTCGAGTCGGTGGACTTCGAGATGCGCGAGGGAGAAGTGCTTGGGGTGGTCGGGGAGTCGGGCTCTGGAAAGACAACCATCGGGAACATGATCGTAGGAATCTACCCGCCCACCTCGGGGACGCTCACCTACAGGGGAGCCGACCTCTCCAAGAGCGCCCGGTACAGGACCAAGGAGCTCAAGAGGGACATCCAGATGGTCTTCCAGAACCCTGCATCGTCGCTCAATCCGAGGCGGACAGTCCGACAGGCAATCGAGGTCCCGCTCATGGTCCACAAGACGGACGTGCCGATGGCACAGAGAGTCGACGAGCTGCTCAGCCTTGTAGAGCTGCCACTCGAGTTCGCTGACCGGTTTCCCACCGAATTGGGAGGAGGGGAGAAGCAACTCGTCTCGATTGCTAGGGCCCTTGGAACCAACCCCTCCCTTGTGGTTCTCGACGAACCCACATCAGCTCTTGACGTCTCCATTCAGGCAAAGATAATCAACGTGCTACTCAGACTGAAAGAGCGCCTTGGCCTCTCCTACATTTTCATAACTCACAATCTGAGCTTGATGCGAAACGTCGCAGACAGGGTGATGATAATGTATCTTGGCAGGCTCAGGGAGATAGCGCCAACGGAGGAGTTCTTCAGGAATCCTCTTCATCCCTACACCAAGATGCTCCTCTCCTCGATACCGGTGATCACCGAGGCCGAGGAACGCGTGAAACCCGAGAGAATCGTCAGTACAGGAGAGATAGCTGGCGCTCTTAACATCCCTCCGGGCTGCAGCTTCCATCCCAGGTGCCCGTTCGTGATGGACGTCTGCAAGCGTACTGACCCTCCACTGCTGGAGATAGAGAAGAACCACTGGGTCGATTGTCATCTCTATCCAGGCGACCCCAAGTCAGCGGGTGCAAGCTCGGCGGAGGGTCCGCAGACTAGATAGATCAGTGGCTGTGATTCTCACGACAGCTTCCACCGAGACCCGAAGCTCAGACGGCCAGGAGGTTCTCTTTAGCGAACTCGAGCGGCGAGCGCCGGGTCCGATCAGCTCTGATTACAACTGGGACGAATCAGGCCTCTGCAAGAGTCTCCGTACTTCTGACACCATCGACGGAATTGATTCTCGCCGTCAGCCCTCTGAGAGCCGGATAGTCGGGCCCTTCTGCGAATGCCACTATATCGAACCTGCCGTAGGCCACGAATGCCTTCCTGACACCCTTCAGCTTTCTTAGTTGTGCTAGGACCTCGTCGGACGAGGCCGGTTTCGTCTTCACCAATATGCAAGCGTTAAGGCTCAACAGTTCATCTCCGCCTAGGCCTCCACCTCAGGCAGAGTCTCCGTGTAGACAACCCCCACCTGCCTGTTGGCCTTCATTACCGCCTTTGCAATTTGCCTGACGCTGGCCGCCTCCACCTCCACCACGACATCATAGCGCCCGAGCACGGCGAAGACGCGCTTCACTTCAGGGATTTGGCGAAGGTTCTTTGCAACCTGATCGAACTTCCCTTTCTCCGTCCGGACCAGCATGCAGGCGTTCGTCAATCCTTTTCCAGAGATGGGTCGGCTGTGCGTCTCTAAAATAGCTTATCACGCTGCTAGCGGGGGGCGAGCGCCCTCTTTCTCGCCGGCGGGGCAACCGCATCCTGCCACGTGACCCCCGCGTCTGAGAGTTCCCTTGTAGAGTCCGTCTTCCAGTTTCTTGCCCGTCTTTGCTTCCCAAGTCTCTATTGGTAGCCCGTACTTTTGCTGGATGCGGTCACGATACCATTCCGGAATTACGTTGAAGGCGCAGAACGGTATGATTCTCAGGTCCGGGTTGAGGTAGTGAATGTTGCAGCGTTGCACGCGCTCGACATCGTAGAGGAATCGATCCTGAAAGTGCATGAAACCCAGCAACATCGATTTCAGGTGGAACTCTCCTATCGAGTTGTAGTCGTGCTTGACCAGCGCGTCTGTGATCAGCTTCGCGAAGCTCAGTCCCCTCGGCTGATTCTCCCTGTCAACGAAGCTCCGGACCCTCGTGAGGACCTTTGCGGCGACGAGGTACCGGTTAGACCCCGAGTCAATCTCGTCCTGCTCCTCCTGCAGGTATTCGATCAGCCCCGGAACGTCGACGAACCTGGTCAGGGGCACGAGCTTCCTCTGGTCGAGATCCTTGAAGACGTAGGTCCCTGCCCCACACGCAAAATGTATCGAGAGCTCGTACTGCTCTCTCCTGGTCAGCGCCTCGATGAAGCTGGGGAGCGGCGAGCAGCTCGGGACTGGGAACCAGTCATCGCACGAGAGCATGCCATTGGTCTGTTCCTCGACCGCTTCGATACACTCTGGAATCGTTATCCTGTACTTGGACCTCTCCGAGTCCGTCAGCCTGCCCACCAGCGACACCGGTTGGAAGTTGACCGCGCGGACGGCGTCGATGTTTCTCTCAGCGAAGCGTATTATCTCTCCGAGCTCGCCGTCGTTGACCGACTTGATTACGCAGGGGACAAGGACGACTCCGATGCCGGCTCGCCTGCAGGCCTCGATGGCGTAGGGGGCCTCCCAGTGATTCTTCGGGTTCGTCTTCGGTGTGACGCCGTCGAACGACATGTAGAGGTTGGAGACGCCCGCCTCCCTCAGCGTCCTGGCCAGGCCGGGATTCAGTGCCAGGTTGATGCCATTTGTGTTGAGCTGGATGTGCTCGACTCCCTCCTCCCTGAGGATTCGGACGATCTCCGGGAGATCCTCCCTGAGGGTGGGTTCGCCGCCCGTGATCTGGACCGAGTTGCCAGCGACCGGTCTCTCTGCCTTCAGCGATCTCGCCATCTCGCGTATCTGGTCCAGGGAGGGCTCGTAGACGTACGCGCCCTCGATTCCTTTCTTGACGTAGAAGAAGCAGTACCAGCAGCTGAGGTCGCACCTGTTGGTCACGTCGATGTTGGAGAGAGCCGTGTGGGAGAGGTGGTCGGAGCAGAGCCCGCAGTTGGCCGGACAGGAGCAGACATCCAGCGGGACGTTGGCGGCTTCGATGCGTCTCCCGTCCTTCCAGTACCTGGAGAACCTTGTGTACATCTCATACGAGCCGTAGTAGAGTTCCTCAAACGCCCCATGCTCGGGGCACGTTTTCGTGATGTACACCTTCCCGTCCCGCTCGAAGATCAGCGCAGGCAGTAGCCGGTTGCAGCCTGGGCAGATGGATTGGGTCTGCCTGATGAGGTTGCTCTTGGCAGTCTGCTTGCTCTGCTGCAGATCGGCGTCCGCGGTTCGAGCCAATCGGCGCTGGCCCCTAGTGCGCGGGGCGTCCGATGAAATATAAGGGTTGGCTCCTCCAACGAGTCCGGATGGTCGACTTGGGGTGCGTAGGAGGAGCCACAGGCTCTAGTCAGAACTTCGAGTGTCCTAGCGCGTGCGCCTCAGTTCGGAGATGACTTCTCCTTCGCCGCTCTCAGATAGAGCGAGAGCAAAGAAAGAATCAGCGCCGTGATAGCGAGAGCGATTGCCAGTCGTATGGTGTACGGCCACAGGACCCAGTCGGTTGAGTTGCCAAGAATCAGATACTGGTACGCGTCGGAGACGGTCGGTGAGCAAGCCGATGCTGGCATCCCGAGACACAACCTGGTCTCCACATCGATGAACAAGTTAGCGACGTAGACTATTGGCCACACGATTCCGGCAAGCGATTTCCAGAAGGTGCTCCCGGGCTTTGCAAGGAGAGCGACCACCGCTGTCAGATCAATCACAGCAATCAGCCAGTTGAGGTCCCAATGAAGCGGACTGACGAGCTGGAGACTTGAATCGTAGAGACCGATATAGACGTTGATACCCAAGACGCCCAGCATCACGGCCCCGCTGACGCGAGCTAGCAGGCTGCTTGTCCTCAAGTCGGGCTTACTTCTCCCAAGGGCAGAGGAAAACGGATTTCTTCTTTGCGGTGGCTAGTACCCTGCGCTTCCAGAACTCGTCGCCGTCGCGGTTGTGATTGTCACGTTAGCTGGGATTGAGATGCTCGGAACATTCACGACGAACCAAGTCTTCGCCTTGTTCTGCCCGTTCGTCTGGCCTACCGCCTTGTCTCCAGCGTAGAAGTACAGAGGCCAACCCTCGTAGGTTAGTTGCTTCGTCCCGTCTGTTCGGGTAATCGTTCCGAAGCTCGAGGCGTTGAGGCCCGGAGGCAGAGAGAGGCCGCTCGCCGAACCGGAGAACGGCGGCCAGAACGTCTGGCACTGCCCGTAGCAGGAACTCGCCCCTCCGTTGACGGTGTCCTTGGTAAAGAGGTAAAGCGTCCATCCCGTCCCGTTCGCAAGATAGACGCCCAGAGTAGGACTGTACGCCAAGTTAACGGTGTAGCGGGAACCCCCACTGGTAGATACGGGCGCTGTCGCCTGTGCCGTGGCGGTCGTGGTTACTGTGGAAGTGATGGTCTGAGCGCTGCCCATCGGGTTAATGATCAAGTAACCCGTTGTCGCGCCGAAGACTACGGTGAGGACTATGAAGACCGCAGAGACAGCCTTGAAGTCAGCCAAATCTAGCGACCCGAAACCGAGTTTCGCTTATGAATGTTCTTCCAAATCTGGCCAAAATCTGTTTTTCGCTGGGCAGGAGAGACATCGAGCTCGTCACAATGTGACTTTGAGGAGCGCCAGGAGACCGACGAACTCCAGGACGGCCAGGGCATCGAAGAACGGATAGAGCTTCCAGTTGTAAAGGTCGGTCAGGATCGCACACACGTATACCATGAGGGAGTTCTGAGCGAGCAAGAGCCCGGAGAATATCATCAACCCGTAGGTGTAACCCGCCCTCATCTTGAGTGCGATTCGCCCGTACAGATAGAGCAGAGCGACCAGTATGACTATGTTGAGTGCAGCGAATCCCGTCGCTATCGCCACCAGCGTATCCATGCGTTCTGTCACAGCGTCCTCTGAGGCCTATAACCATTTGTCCAAATGTCAGAACGACAACCAATCGATAAATAGACTGCGCAGTCTCTTGGGACCCGAATGCAGGGCGACCCGGAGCTGCGACGCACCCTGTGGTTCCTTCTGGGCGGAAGGCGGGGTGGCGAGAACAGGATGAGGATAATCCTCAGCATCCGTGCGAGACCAAGTAACATGAATCAACTGGCGAATGAACTGCAGCTCCAGTACAAAGCCGTCCAGCACCACGTCCGAGTCTTGGAAAGGAACTCTCTAGTCGTTTCTGCGGGGGAGAAGTACGGCATCGTATACATGCTGAGTCCCTGGTTCGAGCATCACTTTGAGGTGTTCGAGCAGATTTGTGCGAAGCTGGGCTTCGGTTCAGAGACTCGAGCCCGAGACGACGACGAAGGGAAGGACGCGCAGCCCAAGCAGCGGTGACCGGAAACATCCTGGGCGCTTGAAGAAGGGCGCGCAGGGCATCGGGCCACCATCCTTAGGGATTCACCTTCTTTTACATGCCCTGCGCACTCTGCGGCGTTGAGACTGGAGAAGAGCTTCTCCTTCTACGTTGATCCAATTCCACCCTATGACTTCCGGCTAACGGTCAGAAAACCAGCTGGCTGGAATCTCTTCAACTCATCCGAGGCGTTCGAGAACGAGACTCTCTGGTCCGCTGCCCGTATCGGGGGAAGACTGGCAGGACTGAAGATCAGGTCGCTCGGATTGGTACAGAGACCGAGAATGAGGACGACGGTGTTCACGAAGGATGCACTCTCCGGCCAGGAAAGATCCGATTTCAGGAACGCGCTAGAGGTGTTGCTGGATGCCGACGGTGACCTGAGGGAGTTCTACGCGTTTGCCCGAAGAGACCCCATACTCGTGCACGCGGTGAAGGACCTGTACGGAATGCACGACACGCAACCTGCGTCGCTCTTCAACTCGGTCGTCCTGAGCATCTGCCTTCAGATGGCGAGGCTCGAGAGAAGCAATCAGATGATGGCCGCAATAGATCGAAGGTACGGTGACGCAGTGGAGTTCGACGGAAGGCGGATGGTGGTACAACCAGGGGCTGAGAAGATCTCAAGGTTGACCCCAGCGAGATTCGCGAAGGAGTGCAAACTCGGGTACAGGGCCAAGTACATAGTCGGGTCGGCCAAGATGATTGCAAGAGGGTTTCCAGACATCCATCAGATTCTGAGCATGCCCCCGGACCGGGCGAAGGAAGTTCTCATGGAGTTGCCTGGCGTAGGAGACTACGCCGCAGACATAATCAACCCGCACGGAGGGTTTCCGATCGACGCGTGGTCGGTGGATGTCTTCAGTGTCCTATTCTTTGGTAAGGAGCCAAGAAACCGGAGAGACGCCATCGAGAAGGTGAAACGGGAAGGAGTGAGGAGATGGGGCAATTGGAGCTGGATGGGTTTCTTCTACGTCGCCCAGGACCTTGGGAACCTATCGAAGAGGCTCGGAGTTCGACTGCGCCTGGAGTAGCGTCACCAGGTCGTCCGAATCAGAGAAGTGAAGCCTCGAACGAATTTGTCGTGCACAAGGGTTCATTGTGCCTCCGCCGGGAATAACCGAGCTATCACCGGGACGTAATCACTGTTTTCCGCCTCGCCAGTAAGATGGACACCTACCCCGCTACTACCAGGGAGGTCGCCGCTCTCAATCTGCGATCCCCGACGCCACCTTTGGTTCAGATGCGCAATCAACTTCTGCACCGTCCGTGTTCTCAAACTTGAGAATCGAGCATCTGCGTTATTAGCGAAGCCAGCCGGCGCGTGACCTAATGCGTAAGGGACAGCCGTTATGGGATTACGAACAGAGTACGAGTTAGCATGAGAACAAGCGTCATCGTCTTAATCGTGGCGATTGTCCTAATCGCTTCCGCGTTCTCGGCTGCGGCATATGTTGTTTCGGTACCTAGGCAACCAACATTTGTCCAAGCCACAGGAGTGGCTTCAGGCTACGGCGGAGGGATGATGGGGGGCTGGAGATTCCAGCCAACAGTGACAGCCACGACGACCATCGCATCCCAGAATCGAGTGACAACGACAAGCACCAGCACTGCGTCCTTCAGCCAAACAAGTAGCACTTCCACGAGTCAGCTCAGGTTTCCGAGCGGCACTATGCAGATCGACCAAGCAATCGCCATGATGAGGGCTCTTCCTGCTTACGCTCAGCTAAATGCAGCCAACAACACCATTACCTTCACCTCCAAAGCCGCGAGTGTTCTCGTCATAGCGACAATGCCAGAGGAGGCCGCCAACCTGACAGGGCTGCAACCGCCGAAGTACGCGAACGGAGATGTGTTCGTGATCTANGTGTTCGTGATCTACGGCCTAATCAACCCCACGCTAGTCTTCCAAAAGGGCGCGACGCTGAACCTCACCGTGGTGAACCTAGACAACGACATGTTTCACAACTTCGTGCTGACGTCCCTCTCGCCACCCTACAGCTACATGATGATGGCGAGCGGCGGCATGGGCCCGGGCATGATGTACAGATTCTTCTCAACGATGCCCCTGATGGCCCCAGCGAGCTATCAGCAGGGTTATGCACACGTCTATTCCTATGACTTGACGCTGGGCAGCACGGGCACCTTCTGGTACGCTTGTACATATCCTGGACACGCTCAGAGTGGCATGTACGGGGTGATTGTCACGAGATGACCTCGGCTCTTGAAAGACCAACGGCGTCCTTCACCCTCTCTCTCCTAGCAGGACTTCTCATCCTTGCGGGGAGCGGAACGATGGGTCTCTTCTCAGCAGCCCCGTACTACGGGATGATGGGTGGATACTTCGGCATGATGGGTGGCTACTATGGGACAATGCAGGGCTATGGCTACGGCGGATGGTTCCACCTCCTCGTGGTGATTGGAATGGTTTCTGGGGTTGCCGTACTGCTGGGTGCCTTCATGCTCTACAATCAGCCTGGAAAGGTCCAGACGTGGGGTGCTGTTGTCTTGGCCTTCTCTATTGTGAGCTTCATTGGAATGGGGGGCTTCTTCCTTGGAGCGATTCTTGGCATCGTCGGCGGTGTTCTGGCCATCGTTTGGAGGCCCGAAGTGGCTCCAAGATGATAGACACACATTCAATCGTAAGAGCCGGTGCTCCCGCATGACTAAGCATCGAAAGTCGCTGAGGAATCGAGGCCACAGGACAAGGAACGTCATCGTAGTTGTCGTCCTTTTCGGCGCTGCGATAGCATCGGTGGCCTATCTTCTCGCAGTTGGGAACGGGGGAGGTTCCGCAATCCTGCAGGCAGGTCAGGAAGCGCCACTATTCAAGCTGACCTCCGTCAACGGAACCACGTTCAACCTGGCTAGCTATGCAAACAAATCTGACGTGTTGCTGTTTTTCAACGAGGGTCTATCATGCAGCCCCTGCCTGCAGCAGATGGTGGACATCGACAAGGACTACTCCACATTCAGGCAAATGGGCCTGACTGTTGTGTCCATAACGACCGATTCGCCCTCGAGCTTAGGGACGTGGGCGCATAACAGCGGCATATCGAACATGATGATCCTCTCAGACTCATCGTTGCAGGTCGATACCGCGTACGCCACCATGGGCGTCGGAACGGGTTCGATGCATCCGGGTATGGCATCGGGACACACCTTCATCCTTGTAGGCAAGGACGGGAAGGTTCTGTGGAGAGAAGACTACGGCACGTCCACCATGTACGTCCCTATGGACCAGCTCGTCGCGGCTGTGAAGTCAGCCCTCGGGTGAAAGTCTCTTGGACCAGCAAGTCGAGGTCGCGATAGTCTCCAAGGAAGGGTGTCTTCCCTGCCTCCGGATAAAGCGAATCGTGGGAGAGCTGAAGGCCGAACTCCCTGAAATTGAAGTGCGCGAAGTAGACTTTGCGTCCGAGGAGGGAATGGCACTTTCCGTCAAGAATTCGATAGTGTACCCACCTGCGGTCTTCATCAATGGCTACCTGTTCGCAAAAGGGAAGATCATGGAGGAGCCGTTGAAGGAAGCTGTCAGGAAAGCAGCGAGAGGAAGCTGAGATGGTAGGGGAAGCCTTCTTCACTGCTTCTGTTATAGTCTCATTCCTCGCAGGCATCGTCGCCCTAGCCATGCCTTGCTGCTTCAGCGTCCTGCTCCCCTCCTACTTCGCTTCCTGCTTCAAGAGGCGGGCGGCAATACTCGGTATGACGCTGGTCTTCGCGCTTGGCGTGGCCACGATACTCCTTCCGATTGCTCTGGGGGTCTTCGCACTGTCCACCTTCATCAGCCTGAACCACCCCATGCTCTTCGTCATAGGTGGGTTCTTCATGATATTCTTGGGGGCCGCATCACTCCTGGGCATTCAGCTGATACCGATGTTCAATCCCGGCGTCAATCTTGAGAAGACGAGCATCCCAGCTGTCTTCACACTGGGGGTCTTCGGAGGAGTTGCGAGCTCCTGTTGTGCCCCAGTCCTGGCGGGGATCTTGGTCCTTACTGCGCTCACGACTTCGCTCGCCGGAGCGACGCTCGTTGGAGTAGCATACGTCGCCGGGATGGTCTTCCCACTCTTCGTGGCTGGGGTGCTGTTGGACAAGAGTGCCACCATTCAACGAGTACTGCAAGGAAAGATGATAGACACTGGAATGGGAGCCATCCACTCCTCAAAACTACTCGCCGGGGCCATCTTCCTCTCGATGGGAGCGGTGACCGTCGTCCTCGGCCTACTCAACAAGATGCTGCCCACACCAGGCTCGGACTTCTTCAATATCTACGAGGCCGTGATACAGAATGCCGTCGAGGGCTTCCTTGGCTCACCCATCTCTCTGGTAGTTTTCTTTGGTGCAGTGCTCATCGGTGCCGGGTTCTATGCTAGAAGGCATTCGTCTCGTGCGAGGCTGCCCAACTAGAGACTCCGGGGCGGGCGCCGACCATACGTCTTGGGGGACGAGTTAATTCGCAGGGAGCGTCAACCACTGGACGAGGTGAGGATTCCCTGCCTGACGGCCCTGACGTTGCTGACGTTGCGGTAATCGGCGCGGGCGTAGTCGGTATCATGGTTGCGTACCGCCTCTCGAAGCTAGGCAAACGCGTGGTCGTGATAGAGAAGGAGGACGGCCCTGGAAGGGGCGTCACGGCTGGGCAGGCCAACGTGATCCACGTGGTCCAGCTTCCCTTCGGCTCCCTGAAGAGCAGACTGGCGAGAGAGGGGAACAGGATGTACGACGCGCTATGCAGCGAGCTCGGGGTCAAACTGATCCGCGTTCCGGCCTTGCTCGTCGTCAAGGGATGGTCAAGGCTACCGGCTCTCGTCGTAGCCTATCTCTATCTCAAACTCGAGCTTCGGGGACAGTTCAGGGTGCAGCTGATGAGGGGAGGAGGTCTCAGAAGGATCGAGCCTCTCCTCGCCGAAGATGTCAATGGAGGTGTGGTCGTGAACGGCTACGGCGTGCTCGACACACAGTCGCTGGTGTCGAAGCTCACTGCCGCCTCGGAGGGATTCGGTGCGGTGTTCAAATTTGGGTGGAAGCTCACGTCTGTGGAGTTCCAGGAAGGCGCGACATTGCTCAGAACGAGCGGAGGCGACCTACTCGCGAAGTTCATAGTGAACGCCGCCGGGCTCTACTCGGACGATGTCACGCGAATCCTTGGAAAAGACCTGGGAAGACACGAGCCAGGACTCGGTGTGATGGCTGTGTATTCTGGTCTGGGGCTTCGCGTCATGGTCGCACCGCTTCCTTTGAGCCTGGGCTCGAGAACGAAGGGAGGAGCGATAATCCCAGCGACCGACGGCACGGCAATCGTCGGCCCGACGCTCAGGGTGGCCGATTCGAAGGAGAGCAGGGACTACACGGAGGAAGACGTCGACCTTCTCCGCAAGAAGTTCGGTCCTCTCCTCAAGAGCGAAGGCAAGCTCACCAAGGTCTACACCGGAGTCAGGCCACTCTCGCCCACGAGGGACTTCGTGGTCGACTTTGACCAAGCGAGAAGGGTCGTGAACTTGGTCGGCATCGAGTCGCCGGGACTCACCGCTGCTCCGGCCATAGCCGAGGTGGTGGAGCGCATGATTTCGGGGGATGCGGTGTGAGCGGGAAGGACGAGCTGTACGCCTGCATCGACGTCGGCACTACCAGAATCAAACTCAATGTGTACGATGCGGCACTGAAGCTCCGGCACTCCGAGGGTCTGACGGTCCCGGTGAGCCCAGAGGGCCTACAAGATGCTGAGCAGTTATTCCGAGCAGTCAGGCAACTGCTCAGCCGCGGCAAGGAGCTCGGCGTCAGGTCTGCTGGTCTTGCGACGTACAGGGCTTCGACCGTCGCCTGGGACAAGGACGGGAAGCCGCTCACGCCCATCGTGACCTGGACCGACAGAAGCGTCTTCCAGACATACAAGAAACTGCCGATGCGAATCAAGCTGGTGGGCAAGATTCCCCCCTTCGACCTTGTCATCTCTCCGTACTCGCCTGTGATGAAGTTCCTCAGGCTCAAGGAGTTGAATCCCTCGCTCGATGCGGATAGCATGCAGTGGACGGTCGACACCTATCTCGTTTACAGGCTCACCAGAAGACTCGTCTCTGACGCCACGAACGCGTGCCTCACTGGCCTAGTCGATCCCAGGTCAATGAAAGAGATTGGCGTTGTGAAGTTTCTCTTCAAGCTCAGGATGGAGACACCCGAGATCGTCGAGAACGCCGAGACGCTAGGGTCGTGGGAGGGAGTCGAGATAAACTCCCTCGTGGCAGATCAGCAGGCTGCGAGCGTGGCCGAGTGGGCCCTCGAAAGGGGCGTGGGCAAGATCACGAACGGCACTGGCACCTTCGTCGACATACCTACCGATGGATTCAGTAGACGGGGCGACCTCATACCACTCGTTCTGCTCAGGCACAAGCGCAGGACCTGGTTCGGAGTCGAGGGGTACCTGCCCACCACAGGCAAGGCTGTTGACGCGATGTTGGGAATGGGGCTGCTCAGAGACTACTCCGACTTGGAAACCGAAGGCGGGAAGGGCGTGGTCTTCATCCCAGCCTTGTCCGGACTCCAAGTACCACGGGTGCCCAACGCCAAGGGCGTGATAGCGGGTCTGGACCTGGGTTCAGACAGGGGTGCAATCGTCTCCGGTCTGCTGAGTTCAATCGCGTTTCACGTGAAGCTGGTTCTAGAGCAATCTGGCGAGTGTTTGGAGGTGCTCCGGGCCGACGGCGCCCTATCCAAGTCGAACGCACTGCTGCGGAGGATTTCGTCGGCAACAGGTGTCCGTGTAGAGAGATGCGCCGACCAGGAGGCCACATCGAGGGGACTCGCAATGCTCCAGCGAGCTGCGCTGGGAAGGGCTTCCCTCGAAGATCAATCCAAACTTAGGAGAGAGACAGAGGCTTTTAGTTCGAAGGGTGACGCTAGAGAGCAGGAGGAGTACGAGAAGTGGAAGAACCTGATAGAATCGCTGAGGAGCTCGAGGAAGTCCTTCCTGGCCGAGTGACGAGGGACGTTGCGGCGTACCTGAAGGACTGGTGGCCGCTCCTCCAGATCACAGACGAAGTGGCCGGAAGGGCGGCGGCCGCGGTCAAACCCACGAACGTCGACGAGCTGGTCAGGCTGGTAAACTTCGCCTCCTCAAAGCACGTCTCCCTCTACGTCCACGGAGGAGGCAGCTCCGTAACTGGTGCTTCGATTCCATCGGACGGCATTGTGGTCGACACGGGTGGCATGAACCAGGTGCTCGACCTTGACGAGGCGAACTGGACTGTCACCGCGCAGGCGGGGGTGACTCTCAAGGCCCTCGAGTCGAGATTGAACCAGAAGGGCTTCACGCTCTCCCAGTTCCCGCAGTCCTTCGAACTCGCCACCGTCGGAGGTTTCATCTCGACGCTGGGCACTGGCCAGTACAGTTCACTCTATGGAGGGATCGAGGAGTCTGTGATCAGGCTCGAGGTAGTGCTGCCGTCAGGAGAGGTCATCTGGACTCGCAAGAGAGGGGCGCCCAGGTCTTCCGTCGGCCCGGACCTGAGCAGGCTCTTTCTCGGGGCCGAGGGTTCGCTGGGCATAGTCTCCGCCGCAGAGATGAAGATGCGCAGGCTCCCCAAGCACGTCTGGAAGGCGGCCTACAAATTCCGGAGCTTCGAATCTGCGACGCGCGCGTCAAGGCAGTTGCTCGAATTGGACGTGAAACCCGCGGTCTGCAGAGTCTACGACGAGGTCGAGTCGGTCTTCACCTTCGAAGAGCAGGCCTGCA
>OCOJ01001074.1_pt2 | contig 19070 bp, 16 predicted proteins | sample 1539251 | NCBI WGS metagenome assembly OCOJ01 (sample SAMN01911457, study PRJEB22624) | soil metagenome | biome: Soil | place: Malaysia | collected 2012-04-30 | depth RA_metagenome m | reverse complement strand
GTTTGCACGCGTCCCTCGGGCGGTGTACCGTCTTCGCCGAGGCAATCGAGTCATCGAGCCAAGGGGGCTCGATGGCACGAAGGAGGTTTCAGCACGGCTGTGTCTTTCTGCGTGGGAAGAGGCCGCTTTGGGTCGGCCGTTTCCGCGCGGATATCGTTGGTCCTGACGGGCAGTCAGTTCGCGTCCTGAAGTCGGTAATTCTCGGCAGCAAGAAGGAACTGCCGACGAAGCGCCTGGCTGAGCGACGAATGGAACTGGAACTCGCCGGGATCAATTCACCGTCATACCGGCCAGGCCGCGTGGCAACGTTGTCGGAGTTCTCGGAAAGGTGGAAAACGGAAGTGCTCTCCAAACGAAAGCCTTCAACAATCCATGCGGCCGAATCCCATCTCAAGAATCAGATCCTCCCACTTCTGGGAAGGACCAAACTCAGCGAACTCGGGGCAGAGAATCAGCAGAGCTTCGTCACGCGGTTATCGGGAACCGTGTCGCGCAAGACCCTGATGAATGTTTTGGGAACTCTTTCCTCGATGCTGAAAACCGCTCAACACTGGGGCTATGTCTGCGAGGGGTTGACCTTCTCGAAGCTAGCACTTCCAGGCCGCCCCATTTCCGAGCAGGCGCCCTCCTTCAGTGAACAGGAGGCGCGCTCCATCATCGCGGAGGCGAAAGGGCAGTACCGCGTGATGTTTGCGATCGCTGCGATGACCGGATTGCGCGTGGGAGAAATCCTCGCCCTCCAGCTCCCTGACTTCGACTTTCAAAACCGGCTTCTCACCGTTCGCCGATCTGTTTGGCGTGGGCAGCTTCAAACGCTCAAGACCACCACGAGTCAGGCGGTCCTGCCATTGCCCGACGCGCTGGCGGAGATCGTCAAAGAACACGCGAAGGGCCTTTCGACGCACTGGCTCTTTCTCAACAGCCGCCGTCATTTTTTCATCGGCGAAAACGTCGTGCGGCAGGCCCTCACGCCGATTCTCGACAAGCTCAAGATACGCCGGCGCGGATTTCACGCGTTCCGGCACCTACACGCCAGCCTCTTGCTGTCCAGCGGAGCAGCGCCACAGGTGGCGCAGAAGCAGCTGCGGCACGCGGACGCGAGGATAACCCTCGGAATCTACGGGCATGTGATTGGCGAATCGCATCGGGAAGCGGTCGAGAAAGTAGCCTCGATTTTGTTCCCAACTGTTCCCAATTTCGTTCCCGTGAGCGAGGTAATTCAGTAGCTTAGGTGCTCGATGTCTNTGGGTTCGACTCCCACACGCTTCCGCCAAACATTTCCATTACCGTCACTCAAACCGTTGCGGCTGTCCTTTGGCAAGTGTCTGCCTGGAGTATTACCCTGCAGAGCATTCGATGCTTCTAGCCAGCCAGCACCCCACGCCGCCGTTATCTCGTGGAACGCCCCTTTTCACCGCTTTGGAAACCAGCCTGGAAGCAAATCGCGTCCAAGGACGTCGCAGGTTTCCAGGCGAGCTCCGGGGGATAGGCACATATACTAAGGGTCAATTATAATTCCGCATTACTGCCGGGCCCCCGTCGCTGGCCGGAAATTGCCGAAGCCTTTCTATCTTTATCCCTGGTGATATAGCATAGGGCCGCTCGTGCGGCGTGCGGGCGCAGCTGTCAGTTTTGACAGGGCACTTATTTCTTCGTGCGGGGTAGTCTCGCGCGACTTTCGGGCGTCAATTGCCGCACGGAGCGGGACGGTTCCGGCCGCCGCCATGAGTAGTTTGGGCCTGGCGCCAGGGAGACGGCGTTTCCTCCGCCATCGCAATCCGTCGGGGCGCGCAAGCCTCCCCAGGGGAGGAGCAGCAAAAGATCGCAGGTGAGGAGCGTATTCAGTTCGGCTCATACCAGGTTTCTTCCGCAATTGATTACAGTCCAGTGAGGAGGCTATAGGAATGCAAAAGGTGAAAATCTCGCGGTGGAAAGCAACAATGGCTCTTGTCTTGGGACTGCTCCTGCTGCCTTTGCTTTGCGCACCGGGCGTGGCCGCGGACGATGGTCCCAGCGGAACTGGTGCGGCCGCGGCCAAACCCGCAGCCCAGCCCGCTAGCGCCGATGCCGATGCTTCGCCGGCCGCCGCGCTTCCCGCGGCCCAACCGGCCGCGCCGCAGCCGGCTCCGCCCGCGAAATCGGGCAGCGATCCGCACATCAAACCCGGAAGCGATTATCCGCATTGGGAGGCGTTCCTGGGTTACTCACTTCTCAACGCCCGCTTCGGTCCGGGAATCGACTCGAAGAATGCCAATGGCGGCAGCGGCGACATCGCCTACAACTTCAACCACTGGTTTGGACTGGCTGCCGATCTGGGCGGGTACGACTGGGGCGACATTACGGTACCGGGCGGTATGGGTCCGGAGGTCATCAAGGGCTTGCACGCGATCAGCTACCTGTTTGGGCCCCGGCTGAACTACCGCTTTGGCGATAAGGACCAGCACACTCTGTTCGGACAGGTTCTCATCGGTGGAGCACACTCGGACTTCAGTCTGGCTGGTACCAACCCCACCAAGAACGCCTTTACCATGGCCGCGGGCGGGGGCTTGGATATCGGACTGACCAAACATATCGCCTGGCGGGCGGCGCAAGTTGAATATGTGCTCACAGACTTCGATTACAACAATGGGTACAAGCCACAGAATAATTTCCGGTTGTCCTCCGGCGTGCTCTTCCGCTGGGGCGCGAGGCCCATCAGCGTAAACAAGCCGCCCACCGCGTCCTGCTCCGCGGATTCCTCCTCGATCGTGCAGGGTTCCGGCGGCAGCGTCCCGGTCCGCGCCAACGCGAGCGATCCGGATGGTGATTCGCTCACCTATTCCTGGAGCGCTAGCGGCGGGCGCGTGGAAGGTTCCGGCCCCACGGCGCGTTGGAGCCCGGGGGACGCAGCTCCGGGCAGCTACACCATCACCGCGCGCGTGGACGATGGACACGGCGGAACCGCCTCCTGCGCTGCGAATATTACGGTCGAGCCGCGTCCGTCGCGGCCTCCCACGGTTGCCTGCTCGGTGGACAAGAATTCGGTGCTGCCGGGCGAAGTGGTCAACGTGACCGCCAGCGGCTCCAGCCCGGAGGGCTTTCCGCTGGCTTACGAGTGGCGCGCCAGCGGCGGCCGCGTGAGCGGCAGCGGCTCGACCGTGCAACTGGACACCTCCGGCCTGGCTCCGGGCAACTACAGCGTGACCGCGCGGGCCACCGACGGACACGGCGGCGCCGCCGATTGCGTGGCCAGCGTTCGTGTGAACGCGCCTCCGGCCAAACCGCAACCCGTCAAGCTGGGCGAATGCACCTTCAAGCCCGGCAGCACGCGCGTGGATAACAAGTGCAGCCGCCTGCTGGATGATGCCGTGCTGCGCCTGCAGAACGATCCCAAGAGCAGCCTCGTGCTCATCGGCTACGAAGATCCTGTAAAGGAAAAGAAGGGGAAGGTAGGGGAAACGCGCGCCAAGAACGCCCATAAATACGTCACCAAGGGCAAGGGGAAGGGCACGGCCCGCGTGGATTCCAGCCGCGTCACCACGCGCTCCGAAAAGGGCGTGCCAGGCGCGGATACTGCCAACCGGCGCGTGGAAGTCTTCTGGGTGCCGGAAGGCGCTGTCTTCTGAACCGCGGCAGACCGGCGAGGTCCCACAGGACCTCGCCGGCCGCCGTCAATAGGTATTGCTGCCGGGTGNCCCCGCCCGCCGTCAATAGGTATTGCTGCCGGGTGGGGATTCAGTTTGCTGCAGCCCGCCCGACGCGGCGAGCGGGGTTCGTTCCGTCCCTATGGGTCAGCACACAATACGGAACCAGATCGCGAACTCCGGAACGTGCGCCGGGGCCCGCTGCAGCGGGACCCGGGCTACATGGCCGAAATAAGTCATTTCTCATTGCCCGGGTACGGTCCTGCTTTGGCATGGCAGGGCGGCCTGTGTGCTTGCTTTGCCGCTCGCCGGACTCTCCAAGGGCCTTTGCCCGTGAGAGGCGCCGAAGTTCAAGCGCCTCTCGCCTCCTCTGGTCCAGGCTTTGTGCGTGCCAGGCGACTGTCCATGTCGCCGCCTCCGCAAATCTGGAGCTTTCTCATCCTGTCTGATGAGCCCGATATGGCCGTCGCGCATGGGGTTCGCCTCCTTTCAGGCTAGGCATCTTGCAAGCTTTGGTTCACGTCGGGGCACGGCTTTCAGCCGTGCCGTCAAGCGCACGCCACGAAAACGGCTTTAACCGCCGGCGTTTCGCTGAGTTCTTCATCTTCCGGCGCTGCAAAATTCAGCACCGCAGCGTCGCATTGAAAGCACACCAGATAGCCGCGCAGTAGTCCCCTCCTCCGCTTCTGCCTGCTGTAAATTTCAGCGCATCGGCGATGAAAGTCTCCACGCTTTTTCGCTGCGATTATCCCGCTCATTTCGTTCCCCTGTTGTAACCACTCGACTTGCGAGGCAAAGAGTGCACGCAGCCTCCGTGGCGCCGCAATTGCTTTAAACAACGGTGGAAACTGAATAAGAGGAGAACCCGAGAGAACCATGGAGCAAGACCAAAGGAGTTGAGGAAAGAGGAGGTGTGCCATGACCGTCATCCTGGTGCTGATCACGTTTGCGATCTTCCTGACCATTGATTATCTGCGGCAAGCCAAGCCCGCACCGGTGCTCGCGGAGCCGAAGCGCGAACCCGCGCCTGCGCCGCGCCTGCTTCCCAGCTACGTCGGCGGATTCGAGCTGCCGGAAAATTGCCGCTATCATCCCGGGCACACCTGGGCCTTGGCGGAAAGTCCCAGTCTCGTGCGGGTCGGGATTGATGATTTTGCCGCTCGGCTGATCGGCAAGTTCGACCGCATACTGCTTCCGAAGCGGGGCCAGTGGGTGCGGCAAGGCCAGAAACTGGCCACCGTATTCCGTGACGGCGTGAAGACTGATTTGCTTTCGCCCGTGGAGGGTGAAGTGACTCAGGTGAACGACGCAATGCTCGCTGAGCCTGCGCTGGCCGCGCGCGAGCCTTACGGCAAGGGCTGGCTGGTGTCTGTCTTCTCGCCCGATGCGCAGACCAGCTTCCGCAACCTGCTGAGTGGAAGCCTCGCCCGCTCCTGGATGGCGGAAGCCGCAACTCGGCTGTTTGGGAAGATGCCGGCGCTGGCCGGAGCTGTCGCTCAGGATGGCGGCCTCGCGGTGCATGACCTGAGCGCCGAGCTTCCCGATCAAAAATGGGAAGACCTGACCAAAGAATTCTTCCTGGCCTGAGGTGCGAGCTTGCACCTCCGACCCCGGCCGCACTGCCCGAAAGGGAAGCGGCCGGGGTTGTTCTTTCTGCGCCGGCACAATGCTCTATCGAAGGGAACCGTTCCGCTTGCGGCCTCCTGCAGAAACGCGTCGCTCGTCCTTCCTGCGGGAGTGAGGGCAGTCACTCAACTTGGTGACCGCTGTCACCACGGTTCTCTCAGTTTCCCGATACCCTGTAATCGCTGTGAGGCGTTCCATGGTTGTTGAATTCTTCATCGGAAGCCGCCGGCAAGGCCCGCCGGACGATCGCCCGCAGCAGAATATTTCATCAGCCGGCCTCGCCCGAAGCCTTCCCTCACTGCTGCTTCGCCCGCTAGGGACGCAGGGCGCTCCCTTTGGAACTCAATCGCATCGCGGACAGTTGGCACTGCACCGTGCGGACAAGAGATTGGAGTTTCTATGAGTAAAGGAATTCTGTATGACGCTACCCTGTGCATTGACTGCAAACGGTGCGAGCAGGCGTGCGCGGAGCGGAACGGCCTTGCATACAACGAGGCCATTGCCGCTGAGCAGAAGCAATCCGCGCACAAGCTCACCGTGGTGCTTGAAAAAGGCGACAAGTACATGCGGCGCCTGTGCATGAACTGCCAGGATCCCACCTGCGCCTCCGTGTGTCCGGTAGGAGCTTTCAAGAAAACAGCCGAAGGCCCGGTGACGTACGATGCCTCGCGTTGCATCGGTTGCCGGTACTGCATGCTGGCCTGTCCGTTTTCCGTCCCCAAGTACGAATGGGAGAAAGCGCTGCCCCTGGTGCGCAAGTGCGACATGTGCGCGGACCGCCTGGCCAAAGGACAGCCGACCGCTTGCGCGGAAGCCTGTCCCACCGGGGCCACGAAGTTCGGCGACCGCGATGCGCTGATCGCGGAAGCCAAAGAGCGCATCGCGAAAAATCCGGATCAGTACGTGCACCACATCTACGGCCTCGAGGAAGTCGGCGGCACCTCCGTGTTGCTGCTTTCCAGCATTCCCTTCGAACAGTTTGGATACCGGACCAGCATGACCGGCGAAGCCCTGCCCATGCTCACCTACCGCGTGCTCTCCGAGTTGCCGCAGTTGGTCACCTTCGGGGCCGCGCTGCTGGGTGGCATCTGGTGGATCACCAGCCGGCGCGCCGCCGTGGCTGAGGCGGAAGCAAAGTCCGGAGATTGAGGAGAGCAGCCCATGAGTAGCTTCAAATTTACTTTCTGGAAAGCGGTGCTCGCTTTGGTACTGGCGGCGGGCACCGTGGCCACGGTGTTGCGTTTCACCCAGGGTCTGGGAGCGTCCACACACCTGAGCGATGCGTTTCCCTGGGGATTGTGGATCGGGTTTGATGTGATGTGTGGCGTGATGCTCGCCGCCGGCGGATTCACCCTCACCGCCACGGTCTATATCTTCAACCTCAAAAGGTTCAAGCCGATTGTGCGGCCCACGGTGCTGACCGCGTTTCTTGGCTACCTGCTCGTGGTCATTGCTCTCCTTTTTGACCTCGGGCGGGGCTACCGCATTTGGCACCCGCTGGTGATGTGGAACCCGCGCTCGGTGATGTTCGAGGTGGCCTGGTGCGTCACTCTGTACACCACCGTGCTCTCGCTCGAATTCGCTCCGGTGATTTTCGAGCGGCTGCGCCTCGAAAAGCTCCTGCGCATCCAGCACGCCATCTCTATCCCTCTGGTGATTGCCGGGGTGATGCTCTCCACGCTGCACCAGTCCTCGCTGGGCAGCCTGTACCTGATCGTGCCGGAAAAGCTGCACCCCTACTGGTACACCCCCATCCTTCCCGTGCTGTTTTTCAGCTCGGCGATCTGTGTCGGTCTGGCCATGACCATTTTTGAATCCAGCATGAGCGCACGGCACTTCGGCAAGCAACTGGAAATGCCGCTGCTCATCAGCCTGGGGCGCTCCCTGCTCGTCGGGCTGATCGTGTACTCCGTGCTGCGATTCCAGGACCTCTTCGAGCGCGGCGCGCTGAAGCTGGTGGCCCGAGGCGGATACGAAACCGGCTTGTTCCTTCTCGAGGTCACCCTCGGCCTGCTGCTGCCCATCGGCCTGCTCTTGATTCCCAAAGTGCGGGAAAGCTCTTCAGGCCTGTATCTTTCCTCGGTGCTGGTGGTGCTGGGCTTCGTCACCAACCGCATGAATGTGGCCATCACCGGCATGGAAGCGTCCGCGGGCGTTCATTACTTCCCAAAGTGGACGGAATGGGCGGTCACCGCCAGCATCATCGGCGCGGGCTTTGCCGTCTTCGCGCTGGCGGTCAAGTACCTTCCCATTTTCACCGTGGAGGAGGCGCGCCCCGCGGCTCGGCCGCCCGCCGCACCGAAGCTGCAAAGAGAGGATGCCCTGGAACTGACCCATGCCGGTTCCTGACCGGGAGGCTTCTGTGTGGAAGCGAGTAACGGGCGTTTGGCACAGCGTGAGCACCCGGCTGGTGATCCTGCTGGTGGTGTCCATGACCGCCGTCTTCGGCCTGCTCGGCTACCTGCACATCCGCCTCCAGCGGCAGCACCTGGAGCAGGGCACGCTGGCCAGCGCGCAGCGCCTGAGCGACGTGATCAAACGCAACGCCACCTACTCCATGCTGCACAACGAACGGGACGGCCTGCACCAGATGATCGCGGACATGGCGAACGAGGGCGGCATCGTGCGCGTGCGCATCATCAATTCCGAAGGGCGCATCAGCTTTACCTCCTATCCTCCGGAACTGGGCATGCTCGTGAACGGCCAGGGCAATGGCCCCCTGCGCACGGATGGGGTCGAAGCGCTCGCTGGAAGCGGAGGGAGGTTCCGCACCTACCAGCTTCCCACCGGCGAGCGCGCTCTGGGCATCGTCAATCCCATCGAAAACTCCGTCATCTGCTCCTCCGCGCAATGCCACGCTCATCCCGCCGACCAGAAAATCCTGGGCGTTCTGGACACCAACATCTCGCTGGCCGCCGCGGACGCCAGCCTGGCGGAGAGCACCCGCCAGGTATTGTTCACCACGCTGCTCGCCGTACTGGCCATCGCCACGCTGAGCGCGATTTTCGTCTGGCGCGTCGTGCACCGCCCCCTGGCGGCGCTGGAAGCGGGCACCGAGCGCCTGGGCGCGGGAGAACTCGGCTTTCAGGTGAAAGTCGGCCAGCCGGGCGAGTTGGCCGATGTGGCCGACGCCTTCAACACCATGAGCCGGCAGCTTTGCGAGGCGCATGCGGAAATCAACGCCTGGGCGCACACCCTGGAGGTCCGCGTCGAGCAGAAGACCCGGGAGCTCAGTAGCGCCCAGGAGGCCATGCTGCGCGTCGAGCGCATGGCCTCCATCGGCAAACTGGCCGCCGTCGTGGCCCATGAGATCAACAACCCGCTGGCCGGAATTCTCACCTACGCCAAGCTGCTCAAAAAACGCTTTGCCGGCAAGGACGATGAAATCTACGCCACGCTCGATCTGGTGGAAACAGAGAGCCGCCGCTGCGGGGAGATTGTGCGCAACCTGATGACCTTTGCGCGCAAGACCTCCATGAACTACGAGCCCGCGGACCTGAACGCGGTCATCACCCGCTGCGTCCGCCTGGTGCAGCACAAGCTCGAGCTGGCCAACATCTCTCTGCAACTGGAACCGGCGCGGGACCTGCCCAGCGTGTGGTGCGATTCCGGACAGATCGAGCAGGTGGTGCTGGCCTTGGTGGTCAACGCCATTGACGCCATGCCGAATGGGGGCAACCTGGCCTTGCGCACCCGCCGCACCAGGGACGCGCAGGTGCAGCTCGAAGTCTCCGACGACGGCGTGGGCATGCCCCCGGAGGTCCTGGCCAATCTCTTCGAGCCCTTCTTCACCACCAAGGAACGCGGTCGCGGCCTCGGCCTGGGTCTCGCCGTGAGCCGCAACATCATCGAGCGCCACGAAGGAACCATCGACGTGGAATCCACGCCCGGAAAGGGGACCCGGTTGACGATCACGCTGCCCATCCAGGGCCGCGCGGCCGCAGAGGCGCGCCCCGTGCAGGCGGCGTGAAGGAGATAACGGCTGTGGCTACCAAAGCGAATCTGTTGATCGTGGACGACGAGCTGATCGTGCGCGATTCGCTCTCCAAGTGGTTCCACGAGGAAGGTTATGAAGTGACTGCGGCAGAGAGCGCCAAGGAAGCGCTCGAAAAGATGGCCGAGCGCCATTTCGACTTGGCCCTGGTGGACATCAAGATGCCCGGGACGGACGGCGTCGAGCTGCAGCGGCGCATGCATGAAATTGATTCCGAGATGCTGGTGATCATCATGACCGGCTACGCCTCGGTGGAAACCGCGGTCACCGCTCTTAAGAACGGAGCCTACGACTACGTCTCCAAGCCCTTTGACCCCGAGGACATTTCCCACACTTTGCGCAACGCCCTGGCCCACCGGCAGGCCGAGCGCGAAAACGTGAAGCTGCGCGAAACGCTGGCCCAGGCCGGCGGGCCCAAGGAGCTGGCCGGACAGAGCCCCGCCATGATGCGCGTCCTGGAAGCCATCCAGACCGTGGGCCCCACCGAGGCCACAGTGTTGATTACCNGGCGAGAGCGGCACCGGCAAGGAGTTGTGCGCCCGTGCCGTGCACGCCGCCAGCAACCGCCGCTTCAATCCCTTCGTGGTCATCCATTGCGGCGCGCTTACTGAGACCCTGCTGGAAAGCGAGCTCTTCGGCCACGAGAAGGGCGCTTTTACGGGCGCGCAGTACCGCAAAAAGGGCAGCTTCGAAGTGGCGGAGGGCGGCACCGTCTTTCTCGATGAGATCGGGGACATCAGCCTAAAGACCCAGACCGACCTGCTGCGCGTCTTGCAGGAGCGNGGAAATCACCCGCGTTGGCAGCACGCGCCCCATCCACGTGGACTTCCGCTGCATCGCCGCCACCAACAAGAACCTGGAAGCGCTGATTGAGGACGGCAAGTTTCGCCCCGACCTGTTCTACCGCTTGAACGTTTTCCAGATCAAGCTGCCCCCGCTGCGCGAGCGCAAGAGCGACATCCCGCTGCTGGCGGACGTTTTCGTCCGCAAGTTTTCCGCTTCCATGAACAAGCGCATCACCCGCGTGGCCCCGGAAGCCATGGAGCTGCTGGACAGCTACTCCTGGCCGGGCAACGTCCGCGAGCTGGAAAACGCCGTGGAGCGCGCCATGGTGGTGGCCCAGGAGCCGGAGCTGCGCGCCAAGGACTTCTCCCTGAAGCTTTCCATGCCGGAGGCCGAACCGCGCACCCTCGAGGATGTCGAGCGCGGGCACATCCTGGCCGTCCTGGGCGATTGCAATGGCAATCAGACCCTGGCTGCCGAGGTCCTCGACATCGATCGCGTGACCTTGCACAATAAATTGAAGAAGTATGGCTGGAAAAAAGTTACGGCCGATGTGTCGTGAACGAAATCCACATTCTGCCGCTGGGCATCCTTCCTGACGGAATGCTGGCGAAGCTGCACGCCGGCCTTGAAGAAGTCTTCGGCACCCGCTGCGTCGTTCTTCCCGCCGCGGGCGTTCCCGCGCGCGCGTTCAACGTCAGCCGGCAGCAGTATTCCTCCACGGAGGTCCTGGCCGGGCTGGCCGCCCGCGCGCTGCCCGGTTCGCGCCTGCTGGCGGTCACCGCCTCGGACCTGTATGTTCCCGTGCTGACCTTCGTCTTTGGGGAAGCCCAGTTGGAAGGGCCCTGCGCCGTCGTGTCCACCTGGCGCCTGCGCCAGGAATTCTATGGCCTGCCCGCGGACGCGCGCCTTGTGCGGGAGCGCCTGCTGAAGGAAGCGGTGCACGAATTGGGCCACACCTTCGGCCTCACCCACTGCGAAGAGTTTCAGTGCGTGATGGCCCCCTCGCACGCCGTGGAATGGATTGACCTCAAGGACCACAACTTCTGCCCCGCATGCCGCGAACGCTTGAATTCCATATTGAAGCTCGCGCATGCGAGCTGAGAGAAACCTGCGGGTGCGGTCAGCCGTCCTTTCTCCTTCCATGGCAGCGCAGGGGCACGGCATGCCGCTCCCCTGTTCATGTGGCGGACTGGTGGCGGCCAGTCCCGTGGGTTACGTTCGAGCTGCATTGCGATCGGGAGATTACCTTCGATGGGTCAGTCCATAGGTCAGTACATTCTTCGACTCCTCTATTTTCTGTTGACTTGTTTCGCGCTCACGCTCGCCCCCGGCGGTGCGGCGCGGCCGCGGGAAGCGCGCCTGGCCGCCGCCCGCGCGCAGGTGGAACAGCAGATTGCCGCCAGCGGAGCGGGGGTCGCCGTGGTTCTGCGCACCCTGGATGGAAAGGACCGTCTGGCCATCCATCCCCGCGAATCCTTCCACGCCGCCAGCACCATGAAGCTGGGCGTGCTGCTCGAGCTGTTTCGCCAGGTGCAAGCGGGCAAGCTGCGCCTGGCGGATTCGCTACCCGTGCGCAACGAATTCCACAGCATGGTGGACGGCAGCGTCTTCCAGCTCGATCCCGGCGACGATTCCGATCCCCAGCCTTACACCAAGGTGGGCGCCTCCATGACCGTGGGCGATCTGTGCGAGGCCATGATTACCCGCAGCAGCAACCTGGCCACCAATCTCCTGATGGAAAAGCTCGGCATCCCCGGTATTCAACGCACCGTAAAGGCCAATGGCGGGGAAGGGCTGCGCATCGTGCGCGTGCTCGAAGACGGCAAGGCCTTCGAGAAGGGAATCAACAACACGACGACAGCCGCGGCCCTGGCTGCCCTTCTGCTTCATATGGCGAAAGGCCGCGCCGTGGACGCTACTGCCAGCGCGCAGATGGTGGCCATCCTCAAGCGCCAGACGTTTAATGAAGCGATTCCCGCCGGCCTGCCGCCGAATACGCCAGTGGCCCACAAAACCGGCGAGATCACCAAGATTCACCACGACGCCGCAATTGTCTATGCCCCGCGGCCCTTCGTGCTGGTCATCCTGGTGCGCGGCATCGCCGAGCGCGAAAAAAGCGCCGCCCTGATGGCCGAGGTCACCCGTACGCTCTACCAGGCAGTGGAGTAAGCCAGGAGCACGCGCGCTTTTCGGCGCAGCCCACCCGTAGCACAGGCTTCAGCCTGTGTCTCCTGATCGCGCGAAACATCGCGGCACGCAGCAAGACGTGCTCCGCTCGATGCAGCCCATGCAAGCGCCCCCGCATCGGGTATAGTATGGAGGTGTGAGAAGTGTCCGGCCGCGGAAGCGGTTCTCCGCGCGTCCGGCGAGGTGAACACATGAGAGCGAGACAAGTTTGGGTGATGGCGATAGCCGTGGGTGCGGCCCTGGCGCTGACCGTGTTCAGCGCCATCGCTTCGGCCGACACGCTCACGCTCAAGGACGGCCGGGTGATTCACGGCCGCTACATCGGCGGGACCGCGGACACCATCGAGATGGAAGTGAACGGCCAGGTGCAGACGTTTGACATGACCGACGTGCAGAGCCTCGCGCGCGATGCTGCGTCACCGCCGCGGCCGGACACGCCGCCTCCGCCCGCCGCGCCCGCGGTCCCTGCGGGTGCCCCGCAGGGCTATCCGGAGCCCGGCAAGGTGACCGTGCCCGCCGGCACGCGCATCCTGGTGCGCATGATTGATGGCGTGGATTCCGAACACAACCGCGTAGGCGACCGCTTCCGTGCCAGCCTGGAAAGCAATCTCGAGCAGGACGGAGCGATTGTCGTGCGGCGCGGCACCGAGATCTACGGTGAGCTGGTGAACGTGCAGGGCGCCGGGCGGCTTGCCGGCCACTCCGAGTTGAGGCTCCAGTTGACCGGCATGCTCGTCCACAACTCCCTGGTGCCCATCATCACCGGAGATTATGAGGTGGCTGGCAAGGGCCGCGGCGGCAACACCGCTAAGAAAACGGTTGGAGGCGCGGCCCTCGGGGCCATTATCGGAGCGCTGGCCGGCGGCGGCAAGGGCGCGGCCATCGGCGCCGGCGCGGGCGCGGCCACGGGCGCCACGATCAACATCATCACCAAGGGTGAAAAAGTGAGGGTGCCCAGCGAAACTCTGCTCGAATTCCGCCTGGATGCGCCGTTGACCATGTTCCCGGCAGTTCCCGCGGGCAGATAGGCAATTCGTCCTGCCGTCGTGGCGCTTCCAGCCCTTCGGAGCCTGGTAGTGGCTGGCGGTCAGATAACAAAAGGAAGGTTGAGGATGGCTGAGCCGATCCAGACGGCGGCGCCCGCGCCGCCGGTGGCCGGGCGCATCGCGCACGTTACCGAACTGCACGGCGAGCGCCGCGCGGATGAATACTTCTGGCTGCGGGAAAAGGAGAGCCCGGAAGTTTGTTCCTACCTGGAGGCAGAAAATGCCTATGCCGATGCGCTCATGTCCCCCACCGCCGCCCTCCAGGAGCGCCTCTACGATGAAATGCTCGGGCGCATCAAGCAGACCGATCTCACCGTCCCCGCCCGCCTCGGCAATTATTTTTATCTTCGCCGCACGGAAGAAGGGAAGCAGTACCACGTCTGGTGCCGCCGCGCCGGGAGCGAAGAGGGCCCCGAAGAAGTCCTTCTCGATGGCAACCGGCTGGCGGAGGGCCACGAATTCTTCTCCCTCGGTTCCTGCGAAATCAGCGACGACGGGAATCTGTTGGCCTATTCCACCGATTTCACCGGCTTCCGCGAGTACACGTTGCGTGTGAAAGACCTGCGCACCGGTGCCCTCTTGCCGGAAGAAATCCAGCGCGTGGCCAGCGTTGCCTGGGCCGCGGACGGGAAAACCCTCTTCTACACCACAGAGGACGACGCGAAGCGCTCGTACCGCCTGTGGCGCCACCGCCTGGGTGAAAAGCAGGACGCGCTGCTCTACGAAGAGCAGGACGAGCGCTTCCGCTTGCACGTCTCGCGGTCGCGCAGCCGCGCCTGGCTCTTTCTTGACTCCGCGAGCCATACCGCATCAGAGGTGCGCTATCTGCGCGCCGACGATCCCACGGGCGGATGGAAACTCGTGGCCGCGCGACAGCCGGAGCACGAGTACGAAGTCGAGCATCACGGCAGCCGCTTCTATATCCGCACGAACCGCACCGGAAGAAATTTCGCCTTGTTCTCTGTACCGGTGGAAGATCCCCGGCCCGAAAACTGGACGGAAGTCCTGCCGCACCGCTCCGAGGTAATGCTTGCGGGAATGGATTTCTTCGCCGGACACTTCGTCTTGCTCGAGCGTGAGGCCGGCCTGCCGCGTCTGCGGGTTACGGACCTGGCCACCGGAGCCTGGCACCGCATTGAATTCCCTGAGCCCGCCTATCTCGCCGCTCCCGGCGAGAACTACGAGTTCCATACCACGCTTTTCCGTTACTCCTACGAGTCGCTGGTCACGCCGCGTTCCGTTTACGACTACGACCTGGTCACCCGCCGGAGCACGCTGCGCAAGCGCACCGAAGTGCTGGGAGGATACGAGCCGGAAAAGTACGTCACCGAGCGGCTCCTGGCGCGCGCCGCGGACGGGACTCGGATTCCCATTTCCATCGTCTATCGCCGCGGACGCCCGCGCGATGGCTCCGCGCCCCTGCTGCTGTCCGGTTATGGCTCCTATGGCTATGCGTTGCCGGTGGCCTTCAGTTCGAACCGCGTCAGCCTGCTCGACCGCGGATTTGCCGTGGCCCTGGCGCACATCCGTGGCGGCGGCGAAATGGGCAAGCCCTGGCACGACCAGGGCCGCATGCTCCAGAAGCCCAACACCTTCTCGGATTTCATCGCCGCCGCCGAGCACCTGCTCGAGGAAGGCTATGCTACCCGGGACCGCCTGGCCATTCAGGGCGGAAGCGCGGGCGGTCTGCTGATCGGCGCGGTGCTCAATCAGCGGCCGGACCTCTGCCAGGCCGCGGTCATGCACGTTCCGTTTGTGGACGTGATTAATTCCATGTCCGACGCGTCCCTGCCGCTTACCGTGGGCGAATTCGAGGAGTGGGGAAATCCGCAGAACGCGGAGGAATACGCCTGTATGCGCGGCTATTGCCCTTACACCAATCTGGCGCCCCGCGCTTATCCGGCCATGCTCATCCGCACTTCACTGAATGACAGCCAGGTGATGTACTGGGAGCCGGCGAAATACACGGCGCGGCTGCGCACGTTGAAAACCGATTCCAATCCGCTGCTGCTGAAAGTCAATATGGCTGCGGGCCACGGTGGCGCCTCCGGCCGTTACGACCTGCTGCGGGAGTGCGCCTTCGACTATGCTTTCCTGCTCCAGCAGTTTAGCCTGGCGGGATAGCCTGCAGCATTGGAGAAATCGACGGATTAGGCCTGCGTTCCGCCGGAAATCAGCTTCTGAAATTCGGGATTGTCGCGCAGGCAGGTGAAATCCGTGTCGCGCTTGGCCCACTCCAGATTGCTGTAGCCTGCCTGGATCGCCCTGCGCAGGGTTTCCAGCGCCTCCGTTTCTCTGTTCAGGAGACCGTAGGCGCATGCGGCGTTGTACAGGGTGTTGCCGTCATTGGGGCGCAGGGCGACCGCGGTTTCCAGATGCCGGATGCATTCCTCGGTCTCACCGGCCGCAGCCAAGTTGCTGGCCAGCAGGACGCGCGCGCGCACGTCCTCTGGGACCAGCTCCAGTTGCTTCCGAATCGCGATTCCTTGCTCCCGCCGCAGGCGCTCGAACTCGGCCCTTTTCCCCAGCCGCCCCAGGATCTGCGTAAACGGAATATACACATTGTAATCGTCGCCGTTGCATTCAATGGCCCGGCCCACCAGGGCCGCGCCTTCTTCCAGGCGGTCGGAAACCAGCAGGGCGCGCCCCAGGATATTCCACGCGCCGTCGCAATCCGGTTTTCGTTCGATCGCCCGCAGGGCGCAGAGATAGGCCTCCTCATATTTCTTCAGCGCATAGGCAATACGCGCCCGCCCGACCATCACCTCCGCGAGGTCGGGCCCCAGCGCCGTGGCCCGGTCGCACGCCGCCTGTCCCTTCTCGATCCACTTCGGGGATTGGTCGCGCAATTCGTACACCAAGCCACAAACGGTGGCCACGCCCGCATGCGCCAGCGCGAAGTTGGGGTCCAGTTTGATCGCCTGCTCGAACATCTGCAGCGCATAATCCAGATTTTCCCGCCGCGTATAGCTTTTGCCGCGGAGGTAGTAGTCGTAGGCCTGTGCATTTTCCGTCGGCTTCCGCGCCATCACCTTTTCTTCTTGCGGCGAGAGCGTAATGCGCAGCGCCTGGGCGATGCTCCGCGCGATCTCCTCCTGGATGGCGAAGACGTCGTCCATCTGTCGGTCGTAGCGCTCCGACCACACGGAAAGCCGGCTGGAAATTTCCACCAGCCGCGCGGTCACTCGCACGCGGTTCCCGGCGCGGCGAATCGAACCTTCCAGCACGTAGCCGGCGCCGAGCTGCTGGCCCACCTGCGGCGCGGTCACCACCTTGTCCCGGAACGGCAAAATCTCCGAACGTGGAAAAATCTGGAGCTGACCGATCTTGGATAGCTCGGTGATGATGTCTTCGGTCATCCCATCGCGGAAATATTCGTCTTCCTTGGCCCCGCTTTGGTTTTCAAAGTAGAGCACCGCCACCAGTTTCTGCACTGCGGCGGCCGATGCCGCCGGGACCGCGCCCGCCTTTTCCGCGGCCGGCCGCCGGCCCGTCTCCAGGTCCCGCTTCAATCGCTTTAGGTCGGCTTTCAATTCTGCGGCGGTCTGGCAGCGCAGGTCCGGGTCCTTTTCCAGAGCCTTGTTGAGGATCAAGTCCAGGCCCGCGGGCAGGCGTGGATTGACCTTCGTGGCAGGGGGCGGCACGGCGTTGAGGATGCCGTCGTAGAGGACTGCGGGAGACGTGCCGGTGAAGGGAGGAGAGCCGGTAGCCATTTCATACAGCACCACGCCCAGTGAGAACAGGTCCGAGCGCGTATCAATCTCCCCGCCCCGGGCCTGTTCGGGAGACATGTAGGCCACCGTCCCCACCGAACTCCCCGGGCTGGTCAGGTCCTCGTTCGCCAGGCTGCGCGTGACCGACGCCCCGGCGGTCAGATCCATGCCCTCTCCGGTCTTGGACGCCGCCGGCCCAACCTTCGCCAGGCCGAAATCCAGAATCTTTGCCTGCCCGCGCGCGGTCACAAAAATGTTGGCGGGCTTCATATCCCGGTGGACGATTCCTTTAGCGTGGGCCGCCTCCAGTCCGTCGGCAATCTGGATTCCCAGGTCGATCACGTCCGCGGCTTCCAAGGGATTGCCGCTGATCCGGTGTTTAAGCGTCTGCCCCTCCAGCAGTTCCATGACGATGAACGCCCGCCCGTTGGACTCGTCAATGTCGTGAATCGTACAGATGTTCGGGTGATTGAGAGCGGAAGCCGCCCGCGCCTCCCGCCGGAACCGCTCGATGGCCTGCGGGTCGTTGGCGATGTCCTCTGGCAGAAACTTCAGCGCCACGTTGCGGCCCAGACGCGTGTCTTTGGCCCTGAAGACCACGCCCATGCCGCCGCCGCCGAGTCTTTCAAGAATCTTGTAATGTGAAACGGTCTCTTCCGCCATCCGGCAGGCTCCAAGAGCAGCTCACCATGCGCGCCCTACTCTTCCATTCTTTCTCCAGAGTGTCAAATCGCCCCGGTCTGACCGGGTTTTCTCCGCTTGCAGTCCCCGCGCCGTTTTGCAACAATACGCCTCGAACGTCCCGGCCATGCCGAAAGAACGGCCCAAGGTCAATATCGGCGAAGTCATCCGGAGTTACCGCGGCGAGCGCGGATTGTCGCAAGGCGATATCGAGCGCCGCACCGGGTTGCTACGTTGTTACCTTTCCCGCGTCGAAAACGGCCATACCGTCCCTTCGCTGGAAACCCTTGCCAAGATTGCCGAAGCGATGGACATGAGCCTGGCGGACTTTTTCCCCAGCATGGAGACGGTGCGCGAGCGTGAAGCCAAGAAGGCCCTCGGCGAACTGTCTCAGGATGAAATCCGCTTTTTGGGTGAAATCAAGCGTTACAGCACCACGCTGTCGGACGAGAACAAGCGCCTGGTGCTGGCCATGATCCGCAAGATGGCCACCGTCCCCGCTCCCCCGCAGCGCAAAGTTGTCGCCCGCCGCGTGAACTTCTAAGTAGAATATCGAAGCTCGGAAAAAGAAAATCGGAAATCGGAAATGGGTGTGTCCCGTTTGGGCGGCGCGGACACTCCTGTCCGCGCCGCTCGTTCCGGAAAATACTCGCTCGGGGTTCCAGTACTAAGAGCCGCAGTCCTAGAAGACACGCGCGGACGGGAGTGTCCGCACCACCATTCGCGTTACCTCGCGCCGTGGCGGCTGGGGTCGACGATGGCGCGGAAAACCCGCCCCCGCCCGATCAGCTTCTCCCCGCAGTGCGCCGTCACTTCGAAGCCCAGGAATCTCCCATTCGCGCCTTCGTACCGCGCCCGCACGCGCACGCGGTCGCCCACTCCGCACGCCTTCAGGTGGTCCACCTCGATACGTGTCCCCACGGTGATTTCGCCGCGGGCCAGCGCCGGCTCCACGGCCCGCGCGGCGGCAATTTCCATCATGCCGATCATAGCCGGAGTGGAGAGCACGGCAGGCAGCCGCGGGTCATGGTGCGCGATCGTGAATTCGCGCACCACTTCCTGCTCGAAGCTGTGTTCGAGGCCCGGGGAGAGCGAAGCAGGTTCGGTAGGCATAGCGGAGGCTCCGATCAGAAGACGCCACGGACGGCATCGAACATGCGCGGCGCCCGGAGGGCCCCGTGCGGCACAGGCTAAAAGCCTGTGCTGCGGGCGCGCAGCGGCGCCGGGCGGAAGAAGCTGCCGCAAATCTCGCCCAGCGTGAGGCCCAATTGCGACCACAGCCGCCGTTTCAGTGTGCGATATTCCTGCGCCCCGCTGAAGATGTCGCGCATCAGCGCGCAGAACGCCGGGCTGCGCCGCACAAACTGAATCATGCGCGTGGTCACCGCGCCGCCCAGGAAATTTCCGGTAAACA
>OCOJ01032918.1_pt1 | contig 19091 bp, 14 predicted proteins | sample 1539251 | NCBI WGS metagenome assembly OCOJ01 (sample SAMN01911457, study PRJEB22624) | soil metagenome | biome: Soil | place: Malaysia | collected 2012-04-30 | depth RA_metagenome m | reverse complement strand
GCCCGCGGCGGCAGCTGCAGGCGCGGCCGCCTCGCTTCCTGCCGGAGCGCCGGCGGCGGATTTGCGCACCGCATCCATCATTGCCTGGCCCATGGCTACGCCTGCTCCCAGCCCGGCGCCCACGCCCGCGGCGCCGCCTCCTTCGTTCCCTGCGGCGATGGGGATCGCCTGGGCCACCTGATACTGCGTGAACTTGCCCATGTCCCCCAGCATGGTCATGCTGATGCGCTGGTCCAGCACCTTTTGCAGCTCGTCGGGCAACGAGAGGTTTTCCACCACAAACGTGTCCAGCGTCAGCCCGTAGGCCGCAAATGCCGGCTTCATCTGCTCGCTGATTTTTTCCGCCAGCGTTCCCTGGTTCGCGGCCATGTCCAGGAAGGGCACCTGGCTTTGGGCAAAGGTGTCCGTCATCTTGGCGATGATGGTGTTGCGCAACTGGCCTTCCAGTTCCGCCACGTGGTACGCGTCGCGCGTGCCGCTGATTTTCGTGTAGAAAACCTTCGCGTCGCTCAGGTGATAGGAATAAATCCCGAACCCGCGCAGGCGGATNTCGTGTAGAAAACCTTCGCGTCGCTCAGGTGGTAGGAATAGATTCCAAACCCGCGCAGGCGGATGGCGCCGAACTCCTTGTCGCGGATGGAAATGGGATTTGGCGTGCCCCAGTGCTGGTCCGTCTGGGTACGCGCCGAGAAGAAGTACACGTCCGATTTGAATGGGTCCTTGAACGCCTTGTCCCAGTTCATCAGGTAGGTCAGGATCGGGAGCGTGTTCGTGTTCAGCGTGTAGCGCCCCGGCCCCAGCACGTCCGCCATGCGCCCTTCGTTTACAAACAGCGCGTACTGCGCTTCGCGCACGGTCAGCTGCGNGCGCACGGTCAGCTGCGCGCCGTTGCGGATTTCGCGGTCCAGCATCGGATAGCGGTAGGCCAGGAGCCCTTCGTCCGGCTCTACCCAGTCAATGACATCTACGAACTGTTTGGAAATGAATTCCTTGAGTGTCATGGGGGGCCTCGATTCGTGGGCGGCTGATGGAATTTCCAGCCATGGACTAAGGGCGATGCTACGGCCCAGGCTGTGGCGTGTCAATGCCCTTCGGCCGGCGTTGTGGCAAGCCTATCGCGATTTGTTAATCGTTCCGCAGCACCACCGCGGGGTCCGTGCGCATGGCCCGCCGCGCCGGGAGATAGCAGGCCAGTGCCGCCGTCAATATCAGTAACGCAGCGGCAGTCAAATATGTTCCGGGGTCTGCGGCGCTCAAGCCGTAAAGGAACCTGCCCAGCAAACGCGACAGAGCCAGCGCCGCGGCCCAGCCCGCCGCAGTTCCCGCGCCGGCCAGAATGAGACCATGCCCCATCGTCAGACGGGCCAGGCCGCCGGGTTGGGCTCCCAGCGCCATGCGCACTCCGAACTCATGCCAGCGCTGGTTCACGGCATAGGACATCACGGCGTGCAGGCCGCTCGCGGCCAGGGCCAGCGCCGCCACTCCCAGGATTGCCAGGAAGATCTCCGCAGTGCGGGCCGGCAGGAACGAGGGCTGCATGTATTCCTCGAGCGTCTCGATGCGCTGCGGCTCCACAGCCGGATCCAGCGCGTGGATTTCCCGGCGCAAGAGGGTCGCGATATTCCCGGGCCCGCCGCGGGTGCGCACCAGCAGGCCCATGAAGAGCGAGGCAATGGGCCGTTGCTGGTAACTCAGATACACGAGCGGAGGGGGCGGCTCGCTCACCGAATCATATTTCGCGTCGCCCGCGGTCCCCACTACCTGGAACGAATCGCTGGCCGCGATGCCTGCGGCCATGCGGAACGTGCGCCCGATCGGATTCTGTTGCGGCCAGTAGCGCCGGGCCATGGCTTCGCTGACGATGGCCACGTTGGGCCGGGAGGCGTCGTCGGCGTCGGTGAAGTCGCGGCCATCGAGCAACGGAATCCGCATCAGCCGCAGGTACGCCGGGGAAGTGATTACGAACGACACCAGGCGGTCCTCACGACTCGCTGCGTCCCGGCCATCCACCTCCACCAGGGCGGTGAACGTCCCGGAAGCGCCCAAGGGTGGCGTATTCACCTGCGCCGCTTCCACGACCCCCGGGAGAGCGGCCACACGCTGGCGGAGTTCCCGGTCGAAGATCTTTCCCGACTTTGCCGTGTATCCGTTGGCCACCAGTGTCAAATCCGCGAACAGCACGTTGTGCGGGTCGAACCCCAGGTCCATCTGCTTCAGGCGTTCGAAACCCTTCCGGCAGAGTCCCGCGCCAATCACCAGCAGGAGCGCCAGCGCCACCTCGGCAATCACCAGGCCATTCAGCAGCCGGTGATGGCGCAAACCCATCCCGGCACCCCGGGCCGCGGCCTTCAGGGATTCGAGCAGATTCACGCGGCTCAATCGCAGCGCGGGCGCCAGGCCGGAGAGCACCGTGGCCAGCAGCGCGAGCAAGCCGGAAACGAGAAACGCGGACCCGCCGACCCGAAAGTGATACTCGAGAGGCAGCGCCCCGGGCGGCGCGAGCGCGGCGAACAGCCGGATGGCCGCCCGGGCGAAGAGCACGGCCACTCCAGTCCCCGCCAGCGCCAGCAGCAAGCTCTCGGTGAGAAATTGCCGTGCCAGGCGCGTGCGCCGCGCGCCCATGGCCACGCGCACGGCGATCTCCCGTTCGCGCCTTACCCCGCGCGCCAGCAGCAGGCAGGAGACGTTGACCGAAACAATCAGCAGGATGGCCAGGCTCACCGCGAACAGGATGCGCAGCACCGGCAGGAACGCCGCCTGGCCGCCGAAAGGCGATTCCCACAGCCGGAAGGCGCGCATCTGCACGTCCTGATTCGACTCGGGATCTTGCTGCGCCATCTGCGCGGAGATCGCTTCGAGCGCCGCCCGCGCGGTTTCCAGGGAAACGCCGGGCCTCCGCCGCGCCAGAACCTGAATCCAGCGGAACGTCCGGCTGGTGTACGAGCCGTAATTGAGAATGGCGTCGTGCATCGAGAGCGGAGCCCAGACGTCCGTGGGCATCCCGCCGCTCACGCCTTCGAATCCTTCCGCGGTCACCCCGATAATGCTGAACAGGTGCCCGTTGATTTCCACCGTGCGGCCTGCGATATCCGGCGCCAGCAGGAATTTCCTGCGCCAGAATTCGTAACTGATTACCAGGACCGCATGTCCTCCCTCGTCGCGATCTTCCTCCGGCAGAAAGAGCCGTCCCGCCGCCGGCCGCACCCCCAGCACTTCAAACGCGCCGGCGGAGGCCACGCGCGCATGCACCCACTCATTTTCCGCGTTCACCCGCAGCAGGACGTTTGCGAAGCTCGATCCCGCGACCCCGGAGAAAACCTGTTCCAGGGTGCCCAGGCTCTGGAATTCTGGATAGGAGACCCGGGAAGAGGGCAGCTCGCCGCGGAAACCCGGCGCTACCACCAGCAGCCGCCCGGCATCGGCCACGCCGGGGAGCGGTTGCAGGACGATGGCCTGAATCCAGCAGAAAACGGTCGTACTCGCGCCGATCCCCAGACCCAGCATCAGTGCCGCCCGGCAGGCGAGCCCAGGGCTTTTCCGTAACTGGCGCAGCCCGAAACGCACGTCTTGCGCGAGCGTCTCCAGCCAGGGCACGCCGCGCTGCTCCCGATGCGCTTCTTTCAGCGCTGCCACACCGCCGAGTTTCACCAGCGCCTCCCGCCGCGCCTCCGCCGGAGTCAGCCCGCGCCGCACATTATCTTCGATGTGCAACTGGAGGTGGCTCTCCAATTCCGCCGCGAAATCCTGGTCACCCCATTTCGCGCGGAAGAGGCCGGCCAGCCGGGTCCACAATGCGCGAGCGCCTCCCATGGCCTCTCGTCACCCTACTCGTAGCGCAGGACGATTACCGGATCCACGCGAGTGGCGCGCCAGGCCGGAAGCGAGCAGGCCACGGCGGCTACCGCGCCCAAGACTCCCGCGGCCGCTAGAAACGCCCACGGATCCGCGGAACTCACGCCATACAGCAGGTTGCGCACGAACCGGGCCAGCGCCAGCGCCGCCACCATGCCCGTGCCCGCGCCCGCCAAAATCAGCAGCAAGCCGCGGCGGGCCACAAGCCGCAACACCTCCCCGGGCTGTGCCCCCAGCGCGCGGCGCACGCCGAGCTCCTGCATCCGCTGGCTCACTCCGGCGGAAAGCACACCATACACCCCCAGCGCGGCCAAGAGCAGCGCGCTTACGGAAAAGAAGCCCAGCAGCAGCGCAAAGCTCCGCGTGGATGCCATGGCCCCGCCCAACCGCTCGTTCATCGTGGTCAGGTTATAAACCGGCAGGTTGCGATCGAAACGGCGCACCGCGTTGCGCAGGGTGGGCAGTATGGCTCTCGGATCGCCTTGGGTACGCACGATCAAGTCCAGGCCGATTATCACTCCGCTCTGCAGGCACGGGGCGTAGAACACGGGGGTGCGCAGATCTCCGGTAAGGGAATCGAATTGGATGTCTCCGGCCACGCCCACCACGGTCATCCACGGCGACTTCTCGTCGAGCACCCCAAAGGTAATCCGTTTTCCAAGGGGACTTTCGTTCGGGAAATAGCGTTTGGCAAATGCCTGGCTCACAATCAGCACGCGTGGCGCGGTGGTAGAATCGGCTGCATTGAAATCGCGGCCCTGCAGGACGGGCGCTCCCAGGGTGCGGAAAAAATCCGGGCCCACTTCTTCGTAAAACACATTCTCGGCGTCTCCGCGCACGGTCTCCCGGCCTTCGATAGTGAACCCGCGGTTGATGCCGCTCCATTCGAAGGGATCCATATAGGTGACGGCGGCGGATTCCACGCCCGGCAGCGCGCGGATGCCCGCCGCCAGCTCTTCTCCCAGCCGCGCCCGCTTCTCGCCCGTGTATCCCTGATTCGGGACATCGAAGCGCAGCAGCGCCACGTGCTCCGGCTGGAAGCCGAGATCCACACGGTGCATGGCCCAAAGGGTTCGCCCGAGCAGTCCCGTCCCTGCGAGCAGCACCATGGCCAGCGCGATCTGGCACACCGCCAGCGCATCGCTCAGCCGGCGCGCGTGCTGGCCGCCGTGCGAGCGCGTCCCGGTGCGCAGAGCATCCTCGGCGCGGCTGCCTGCCGCGCGGCGGGCAGGCGCGAGTCCGACAAGGAGCCCGGCCAGCAGGGTCAGGAGCACGGAGACGAGCAGCACGGACCGGTCCGCGCGCACTTCCGCAAACGCGGGCATTTCCACGGGCAACGCCGCGCCCAGCGCGTTCCGCGCGGCGTAGGCCAGCGCCGCTCCCGCCACGCCTCCCAGCGACGCCAGAACCAGGCTCTCCGTGGAGAGTTGTTGAAGCAAGCGCCGGCGTCCCGCGCCCAGCGCTGCGCGCACCGCCAGTTCGCGCCCGCGCGAGGCCAGCCGGGTGAGCAGCAGGTTGGCCACATTCGCGCAGGCGATCAGCAGCACAATGCCAACAGCTCCGAGCAGAAGCCACAGCGGTGCGCGCAGCCTGCCCTGCAATACATCCGTCAGCGGCCACACTCCGCCGCTGCGCCCTTGGTTCTCTTTGGGATATTCCGCGGCCAGCCGGTCGCCGATCTGTTTCATTTCCGCGCGCGCCTGCTCCAAACTCACTCCCGGTTTCAGCAAGGCGAGCACGCGGTGCCAGTGCGTGTCACGGTTGTGCAGGAAATCGTATTGCGCCACCTGAGGAAAGATCTGGTTGTACATGGTGACCGGCGCCCATACGTCCGCCGTGCCGCTGAGGCCCAGGAACTCCGGCGGGAGAACGCCGGCTACGGTAAACGGCGTTTCGTTCAGCCGCACGGTGCGTCCGATGATTCTCGCATCGCCCCCAAAGCTGCGCTGCCACAGTCCGTAGCTGATCAGCGCCACGGGGTCGCGCCCCGGCGTAGCCGTCTCTTCCGGCAGAAACAGCCGCCCCTGGATCGCGCGCACCCCCAGCAATGCAAAGTACTCGCTGGCGGCCAGTTCGCCGCTAAGCCGCTCCGTGTGTTCACCCGCCTGCAGCGTGAAGATGGTGGGAGAGTAGGGTGCCATCATCTCGAACGAGTGATTCTGCGATTTCCAGTCCAGGTAATTCGGGTACGCAACGGCGCCGTATCCCCCGGGCGTGGTTTCGCGCAGGATCATCAACCTGCCTGCGTTTGGGTAGGGAAGAGAGCGCAAGAGCGCGGCGTTGACCACGGAGAACAGCGCGGTCGTGGCTCCGATGCCCAGAGCCAGCGTGGCCACCGCGACAAGCGACATCCCGGGGCTCTTGCACAGCATGCGCAGGCCGAAGCGCACGTCCTGGGCGAATGTTTCCACCCACGGCAGGCCGCTCCGCTCGCGGTATGCCTCTCTGGCCGGCTCGAGCCCGCCCAGCGCCACCAGCGCCTGCCGCCGCGCCTCCGCCGGGCTCAGACCGCGGCGCAGGTTTTCTTCCACGTGCATTTGGAGGTGTGCCTCCAACTCCGCACGCATCTCCCGCTCGCCGCGTTGCCGGCGAACGACCCCGCACAGCCGCAGCCACCACGCCCGGACTGCCCGCATCATGCGCCTCCTGCTCCCGTCATTTCCATGGTCCACGTATTTTTCTGCGGCTCGGCATCGCGGTGCCCCAAACTTCGGGATCGGAACGCACTCCTCCGGCAGCCCGAACGTATGCCTCTGCCTCAGGACTTCTCTTCCGGCGCCAGGAAGCGCGCCAGGATCGAGTTTGCCTGTTCCCAGTCGCGAGCTTCTCGCCGGACCTGCTTGCGGCCGGCGCGTGTCAGCCGGTAAAACTTCGCTTTGCGGTTGTTCTCGGAAGCACCCCACTCCGAGGCGATGTAGCCTTCCTGCTCGAGCTTCAGGAGCGCCGGATACAGCGTGCCGTAATTGATGAGCAGGCGGTTGCCGCTGGTCTGCTCGATGCGCCGGGCGATCCCGTAGCCGTGCAGCGGCCCCATGACCTCCAGGGTTTTCAGGATCATCAGCGCCAGCGTGCCCTGCCACACGCCCGATTGGCCGCCCATCGGCCTCCTCTTTGAAACCCAAAGGAGCGTGTCACAAGTCCTATGGGAAAACAATAGGAGCTGCCCGTTGGACGTGTCCGGCGGGAAAAAGTTTCGCGGGAAAAAGCGCGCGGAGGATTACTGCGGTGGTCCACCCTGAGGCGGCCGGGACGCGGGAGGCGCCGGCTCGGCACCGGGAGGAGGCGTTGTGGTTCCGCCGGGATCGGGAATTGGGGTGGCGGCGGTGTGTGTAGCCAGGGCCAGTGCATTCTGCCGCGCACGCGCGGACTCGATGGACTTTCCCTCCAGCTCGTAAATCTTCGCCAGCAGCAGCCAGCGCTGCGGATTTTGCGGAGTGAAAACGAGCGCCTGGCGCGCAAAGGTTTCGCTTTGCTTCAAGTCATTCAGCGACGCCCAGGCCTGGGCGCGGCCCTCCGCCAGGCGCCCATTGAATTCCGCACCCAGCAGCCCGGCGCCCTTGGAAAATGGGTTGTGCCGGGCCGCCCAATCCAGCGCCTCGAGCGCCTGTCTGGGTTCTCCCATGGCCAGGTACACCTGCGCGAGCAGAAGGTAACGGTCGTACCCCCGCAGGGAGAGCTTGGCCGACTCCCGCAGGCACGCCGCCGCTTCCGGAAAGCGGTGGGCGGTGGCGTACAGCCGGCCGAGGCCGTACCAGGCGGCGTCCGTGCGCTCCAGACTCAGCGAGGCGCGATACTCCTGCTCGGCCATGGGCGCATTCCCTGCGGCTTCGAAGAATTCCGCGCGGATGAGATGCAGGTTCGGGTCTTCGCCGAATATCTGGTTGGCGCGGTCCAGCGCGGCCAGCGCCTCCGCGTCCCGCGAGAGCAGATAAAAAACGGAGCCGGCATTGGCCCAGAACTCAAACTGTTCCGCGCGTCCTCGCCGGCTATCCGCCGCAAACGCCGGCGGCTCGATCGGCGCCGTGCGGCAATCCCGGGTGAGCCGCGCGAGCCATGCCCCGTTCTCTGGGCGATTGCGCAGGAAAACGGCAGCCACTTCATCCAGATACACCAGCTTCCAATCCTGGCTCGCGCAGAAAGCTTGGAGCGGCGCATGTTCCAGCTCTCCGTAACGTGAAAGCGAAAAGATGGCCAGATTGATGTTGCGCTGCGCCGCTTCGTGGCTCCAGTCCCTGGAATCCGGCGGCTGACCCATCAGATAGTTCTTCGCCAGCAGGAACTGCGTGCCGTAGGGCAGATAGCGGCTATCCACGTACACGGGATAGTGCGGCCCGAGCCGCCAGGCCAGATATCCGCCCGGGTCGACGTCGTTGAAGATCTGGCCGGGCAGATGTTCGCGCAGGATGAACTCCGCCGCACGCTCCGGGTACCACCACGATGGCCCCGCCCCGAAGAGCGACACCTGCCCATCGACGATGTAATGGCGATCCGTAACCAGGTCGTTGATGCGAAAACCGGCCAGCAGGGTTGCGGCAGTGAGCAGCGCGGACGCCGTGGCCTTGCGCACGGAAGCGCTGCGCAGCCACCTTCGCCACTCTCTTTCCGGAGCCGTTTTTGGTTCCACCGCCGCGTTCGGGGCAGGAGCGAACTCGCCGGGGAGAGCTCCCACTAGCACCACCACCAGAATTGCAAACAGCGCCTGGAAACGGATGTGCATGAGCGAGAGATACGCTCCCCCGGCCAACACCAGCGCCGGACCCAGTTGCAGGCGCGAGAGATACAGCAGAACTCCGGCGGCCCCGGCGAGCAGCAGCCACCAATCGCCGCTGCCCGAGCTGCGCAAGTGAATGAGTTCTGCGAGACCCGTGGTATTCAGACGGAGGGAGGACCATTCCCCAATGAACACGCTGTGCAATTCGCCGGCCTGGCTCTGGCGGATCAGCACCTGGTAGATGCGGTACCCCCAGGGATTGAGCAGCGTGGCCGGAGCAGAAAGGCCGATCCATGGCGCGGCGCTCCGCAGCCGGGCAAACGCTGCACTCCGCCGCGAGGGGTAGATGCATTCCGCCAACTCGATGAACACGTAAGCGCCCNAGCAGCACCAGTCCGGCGGCGAATCCGGGATGCAGATTCACCCAGGCCGCCATAAGCGCAGGCAGCAGCCACAACGCCACCTTTTTTCCGCGGTGGTGCCGCCACAAGAGCACCAGGTAGGCAGCAAACAGCAGGGTGGTAAAGAGCTCCGCTCGAGCCTCGGTGCGGAAATCAATGGCCGGCACGGCCAGAAAAGCCAGCACCGCCGCCAGCCTTCCCCCGCGCCAAATGAGAATCCCGATCACCGCCAGGCAGGCCAGCGCGTTCAGCCAGGAGAGCGCCTTCCAGCCTCCAAGCTTTGCGAGCAAATAAAAGAACACCCCTGAGAACGGTGGATAGAGCCATTCCTTTCCAGCGGCGGTGTAGGAGAGGACGTCCGTCGAAGGAATCGTATGGTGCTCGGCGATGTATCGCCCGGTAGCCAGTTGCCAGCCGAGGTCGAAATCTGCCACCGTCTTCAGGCCCGCCAGGATCGCATAGGCCAGCGCCAGGCAGGCCAGGTAGCCCCACACCGGATCGCGCCGCAACCGTGCGATGATTTCCATCGGGAGCACATTCTGCCGGAGAAGCGTCACTCCTGAAAGAGGAATTCCGCTGCCAAGTACAGTTGACCGCAGACTCGGAAGCCTTCCGTTGTCGCTTCAGAGGAGCAATATCCAAGGGAACTCGGATGCTTCTCGGCTGGCGAACCTTTGGGAGTATGAGCAGGGAAGCATCCGATTTCTCTTAATTTCCGAGACGATTTGGCTCACCGCTGCGCTGATTGGCAGCCTCGTCGCCACGATCGTATTTGCTTCCCCTTTCAGCGGGGGCCAATGGAAGCGGCGGACGCACATCATTTTTGGAGGGGACGCCGCTGGCGGGAGGTATCGTAAGGTTTCGATGCGATTGAATTGCGCGGCCTACTGGACGATCAAAGTCACCTGGACCGGATGGCTCAGGCTCCCAGACTTCCCCGTGACGGTGAAGAGATAGGTTCCTGCGGGCGTTCCACGGGTAGGAGTAGTCGTGACCCGCGCCGAACTACACGCCGTCAGCGCCATAAGCGCGAGGCATGCGCACAGCAGAGCGGCCTGAACCATCTGGACGGGGACGAAAGCGCGCTGGGCTTGCCGCCGGAGGAGAAATGCCATCAGCAGTAGCAGTGTGAGCCACAAGCTGCCTGGCCACGCCAGTGGCCGCGTTTGCCGTGGCCACGTGTCACGCCCCGCTCCGAACGTCCCGGTGCGTGTCGTCGTTGTCACCTTCAGCGTTACCGTGACGGTGTTTACTCCGTCCGGCGTCACCGAAGCCGGCTCGCAAGCCGCTCCGGCGGGCAGCCCGGAGCAAGAAAACGCGACCATTTGGTTGAATCCATTCAGGGGCGAGATTTGAAGCGTGTAATCCGCCTCCTGTCCGGCTGGAACGGTGACCGAGACGGGAGAGAGCGCAGCCAGCGCAAAGTCTGGAGTTGCTCCCGCAGGGACCACGAGGAACCCGTATGCCGTGATGCTGCCAATCAAGGGACCGGATTGCTGGCCGGTATTGACCGAACCTGCTTCCTGCCCGTCCGTTGCGTAGGCGTGCAGAAAGTGGAAGCCGGGTTGGAGCGCAGGCGTCGTGCCGCTGAACTTCCCGCCCCCCGAAGGCGTGGCCGCGGTCCACGCACCTTGCCAGGTATCCACTTGGAAGAGCACGTTTTCCGGCGTTGTTGCGTCGGGACTGAAGGTGCTCGTGGCCTTAAGACTGAAGGTGGGCGTGGGGCTGCTCGTCTGGTTTCCCGCTAGCGGCGTAATCGCGGCCTGCAGCGGGATGGACTGCACGTTCTGCTCGGTGATGGCCGTGACGCTGTTCTGGCCGCTGTTGGTCACGTAAGTCTGGTTCGTGGCCAGATTGACGGCCACGGCATCGGGCCCGCTGGCGTTCGGGTAGGTCACCGTGGTGGTGGTATTCGTGGCCCCGTCAATCACCGTCACGTTGTCGCTGACTTCGTTCGTCACGTAAATCTTGTTCGTGACCGGATTGACCGCAACGGCCACGGGCGTGTCTGCATTCGGGTCGGTCACCGTGGCGATGGCATTCGTCGGTCCGTCAATCACCGTGACGTTGTTGCTCAAGACGTTGGCTACATAGATTTTGTTGGCGACCACGTTGATGGCCAGGGCAACGGGCCCGCTGGCGTTCGGGTCGGTCACCGTGGTGGTCGAGTTCGTCGCTCCATCAATCACCGTGACGTTCGAGCTGCCATTATTCGCCACGTAGATTTTGTTGGTGACCGGGTTGACCGCCACGGCATAGGGGTTCGAGGCGTTCGAGCCGGTCACCGTAGTGGTCAGGTTCGTCGCACCGTCAATCACCGTCACATTATTGCTGTTGAAGTTGGCCACGTAGATTTTGTTGGTGGCCGGGTTCACGGCCAGGTCACGGGTCGCGTTCGCGTTCGGGTCGGTCACGGTAGTGGTCGAGTTGGTCGCCCCGTCAATCACCGTGACGTTCGAGCTGCTATTGGCCACGTAGATTTTATTGGTGACCGGATTGACGGCCACGGCAAAGGGCCCGGAGGCGGGCGCATCGCTTACCGTGGTGATGGCGTTCGTCACGCCGTCAATCACCGTGACGTTGGGGCTGAGCAGGTTGGCCACGTAGATCTTATTGGTGACCGGGTTGACGGCCACTTTGTAGGGGTGCGTGGCGTTCGGGTCGGTCACCGTGACGGCCGCGTTCGTCGCTCCGTTAATCACCGTGACGTTGTTGCTCTGCGAGTTGGCTACGTAGATTTGGTTGGTGACGGAGTTGACGGCCACGGCAAGCGGAGTACTCGCATTCGGTTCGGCCACCGTGTTAACCGAATTCGTCGAACCGTCTATCACCGTGGCGTTGCTGCTGCTGAAGTTGTTTATGTAGATGGTGTTGGTCACGGGGTTGACCGCTACATGGTCCGGAGAGTTGGCCTTCGGGTCCGTCACCGTAGTGATCGCGTTTGTCCCCCCGTCGATCACGGTCACGTTATTGCTGCCGTTATTGGCAACATAAATTCGATTGGTCGTCGTATTGACGGCTACCGCGAATGGGTGGAGTGCATTTGGGTCGGTCACCGTGGTCGTCGCGTTGCTGGCCCCGTCGATCACAGTAACGTCGTTGCCAAAATAATTGGCCACGTAAATCCGGTTCGTGACCGGATTGACGGCCACCGTTTGGGGGAGGGCTCCGGTCGTTACGGTAGCTGTCGTGTTCGTGGCCCCGTCAATCACGGTGACGTTCGCGCTGTTCACATTGGCAACGTAGATTTTATTGGTGGCCGGATTGACGGCCAGGGAACCGGGGCCCGATCCGGCGGTGATCAGGGCAATTGCGTTGGTGGCGCCGTCAATCACCGTGACGTTGTTGCTGCCCGAGTTGGACACGTAGATCTTGTTGGTGACCGGGTTGACAGCCACAAAAGTAGGTTTGGTTCCCACGCCCACCGTCGCGGTCGCGTTGGTCGCCCCGTCAATCACGGTGACGTTGGAGCCCCCGTAATTCGTAACGTAAATCTTGTTGGTGACCGGGTTCACGGCCACGGAGAGCGGGCTGGTTCCAGCGGCGACGGTGGTGGTGGCGTTGGTCGCCCCGTCAATCACCGTGACGGTGTTACTCCCGGTCCCCATGACCGTGCCGTTGGCCACGTAAATTTTATCGGTCAGGGGATTCACCCTGATGCCGGCCGGTACACCTCCCGCAGCGACGGCCACGGTGGCCGTGGTGTTGGAGGCTCCATCAATCACCGTGACATTCGCACTCCCGTTATTCCCCACGTAAATTTTGTTGGTGACTGGATTGACGCTCGCAGAGGCAGGACCAATTCCGGTCGCAATTGTGGCCGTGACCTGTTGCGCGCAAAGCGGCTGGGCGCCGATCCCCCAAAGAAGAAGGGCAGCCAGGGCGGCCCAGATGGGCGAAGAGGGCGGTAATCGCCTCGACTTCATCTCCACTCCCTGTCAAGAACTCCGTCCCAGCGCTGGCCACCGCTGCATCGGAGGCTAGCGGCACGGTCGGGAGGGCCCAGAACAATGCTACTTGAGCGCCGTTTATCACACGCCAACAGGTTCTGCAACGAGTTTCACCCGGCCTCGGAGTTCCGGCACGGAAAGGGAGGCCGGCAGCGCCCATCCGTGTCCCGAGACGCAAGGTCTTTCCAGCGCCCGCTTCGAGGTTGCTTGCGCACAAGGAGCGGGCGGAACACCGCGGGCGCTGCATCCGCCGCGCGGAATCCATCTTGCAATTCCACTTCGCCTTAGTATGATAGGGCCGCGTTGACGCCTTTGGTTTTTGGCGCGCAAGCGGCAGGCGAGGAGATTGGGGGACGCCGCCGGCGCCGAATGGGGGACGGATGGCAGCACGCTCTGGGCAGCGCGGCTCTTCCGCCGTGGCAGCGAGTCTGGCGATTTTCCTGGTTCTCTTCGTCGGTATCACTCTCTACTACTTCCTCGCGAAAGTCTGGTGGTACCCGCCGGCCATCAACGATTTTGGCCGCGAAATTGACGCCCAGTTCACGCGCACGTTTATCATCACCGGCGTGGTGTTTGTGGCCTCGCAAGTGGGCCTGGCCTGGGTGGTCTGGCGCTACCGCGCCAATGGCGGGCGCGCGCAGTATTTCGAGGGCAACAACACCTTTGAGGCTGTGTGGACCACGGCCACCATCGTGCTCTTCGTGGGCCTGGGAATTTTCGGCCGCACCGCCTGGGCCCAGCTTCACTTCGAAGCCATCCCCGCCGACGCCATGAAGATCGAGGTCACCGGGAAGCAGTTCAACTGGTTCTTCCGCTATCCCGGCGTGGACGGAAAATTCGGCCGCACCGAGCCGAAGTTGGTGGACGAAGCGAATCCTGTAGGCCTGGATTCCAAGGACCCGGCGAGCGCGGATGATGTGGTGACCGCAACCTTGGGCGTCCCGACGGGCCGCGAAATCGAGCTCATCGAGCGCTCCCTGGACGTCACCCACGGGTTTTTCGTCCGTGAACTGCGCCTGAAGCAGGACGCGCTGCCGGGCATGCTCATTCATGTTCATTTCCATGCCGACGTGCCGGGCGACTACGAAATCGCCTGCACGCAGCTTTGTGGCTCCGGGCATCACCGCATGCGCGCCACGCTCAAGGTGATGCCTCCCGCCGAGTTCGAGAAATGGCTGGCCAACGAAAAGGCCAACCAGTGAGTCGGATCGTGATTCCGCAAATCTACCTGCCAGTCGCCGGGTCGAGGGGAGGGAATTGATGGCCGCACACCAGGCTGCGGGTCACCACCACGCGCCGCCGGAGGGTTTCCTCTGGAAGTACATCTTCAGCAAGGATCACAAGGTCATCGGCATCCAGTATTACCTGCTGGCGGTAGTGGCCGTGTTCACCGGGATGTTTCTCTCCCTGCTGATGCGCATCCACCTGTACTGGCCCAATGCGCATATTCCCGGCATGGACGGCGATTTTACTCCGGAGAAGTACCTGGCGCTGATGACCATGCACGGCACCATCATGGTCTTCATGGTGCTCACCACCGCGCCGCAGGCGGGCTTCGGCAACTATTTCTTGCCCATCCAAATCGGCGCGGCGGACATGGCCTTCCCCACGCTGAATATGATGTCCTTCTGGACCACGTTCATCTCCTTCTGCTGCCTGATCGCCGCCTTTTTTGTGGAAGGGGGAGCGCCCATCAGCGGCTGGACCGCCTATTCACCGCTTTCCACACTCGGCTCGATCAGCGGTCCTGGCGAAGGCCTGGGCCAGACCATGTGGGTCATCTCCATTGCCTTCTTCTGCGCCGCTTCGCTGATGGGGGCCATCAACTTCATCACCACGCTGATTGATCTGCGCGCCCGCGGCCTTACCATGATGCGTCTGCCGCTCACCTGCTGGGCCTGGTTCATCACCGCCATCCTCAGCCTGCTGGCCTTTGGCGTCCTCCTCGCTGCGGGCATCCTCATGCTGCTGGATCGCGTGGCGGGCACCAGCTTTTTCATACCCGGCGGCCTGGTGGTCAGCGGAATCCAGCAGACCGGGCATTCTGGAGGCTCGCCGCTGCTCTGGCAGCACCTCTTCTGGTTCTTCGGGCATCCCGAGGTGTACATCGCCATCGTGCCGGGCATGGGCGCCGCCTCGCATGTGCTCTCCACGTTTGCGCGCAAGCCGGTATTTGGTTACCGCGCCATGGTTTACGCCATGTCCGCCATCGGCATCCTGGGATTCATGGTGTGGGGCCACCACATGTTCGTCAGCGGTATGAGCCCTTACACCGGCTTCGCCTTTTCGCTGATGACCATGGCCATCGGCGTTCCCTCAGCCATCAAGACCTTCAACTGGCTGGGCACGCTCTGGGGCGGACAAATCCGTTTTACCGCTGCCATGTTGTACGCCATCGGGTTTGTCACCCTGTTCGTTTCCGGTGGACTTTCCGGCCTGTTCCTGGCGCAGCCTTCTGTGGACCTCTACCTCCACAACACCTATTTCGTTCCGGCGCATTTTCACCTGGTGATGGGTGTGGCCGCGATCTTCGGAATGTTCACGGGTACCTATCTCTGGTTCCCGAAGGTCACCGGGCGGAAGCTGAACGAGACGCTGGGCAAAATCCATTTCTGGATCACGCTGCCCGGCACCTACGCGATTTTCATGCCCATGCACTTTCTCGGCCTGGCCGGAGCCGTGCGGCGCTATGCGGATTCCACCGCGGTGCAGTTCCTGCCCGCCCTCCAGCCCATTCAGTTCTTTATTTCCATTGCCGCGTTCATCACCATCGCGGCGCAGTTTCTCTTTGTGATCAACCTGGTCTGGAGCCTCAAGTTTGGCGAGAAGGCCGAGGAGAATCCCTGGGAAGCCACAACCCTCGAATGGACCATCCCCTCCCCGCCGCCGTTTGACAATTTTGCCGGCCACGAACCCAGCGTCTACCGCGGGCCGTATGAGTACGGCGTACCCGGCTACAAGGACGACTATCTGCCGCAGCACGTCGAGCCCGGCAAGCTGGTCGCCGGAGAGGCCTAGCGGGTTCTGCGGCTCATGCCAGGCGCTCCCGTCGTCGACGATCTCGAAATCACCCCGAGCGATCAGGGCTCGGGCGGCGACTCGTCTGCCCGGCCCCCTCGCGGATACGGCGGCGGTGGCCGCGGCGGAGATGGCGACGGCTCTGTTCGCCCGCTTCCCGCGCGCTCGCAGCGCGTTTACTTCACCGGCATCTGGCTGGCATTGGCCGCCATCCTGATGTTCTTCATGGCGCTGGTGAGCGCCTACCTGGTGCGCAAGGGCACTGGAAACGATTGGCGCGCCATCGCCCTGCCGCGCGTGCTCTGGCTGAACACCGCCGTGCTGCTGCTGAGCAGTTGGGCGCTGGAGGCTTCCCACCGCGCCTGGGAACGCGAGCAGGCCGCCGCGTTCCGTGCCTGGTGGGCCACCGCCACCGGCCTGGGCCTGCTCTTCCTGGCGGGACAATACGCTGCGTGGCGCGAGCTGGCCGCCGCGGGCGTATATCTGGCGTCCAATCCGGCGAGCAGCTTTTTCTATCTCTTCACTGCGGCCCACGCCCTGCACCTGGCGGGCGGCCTGGCCGCGCTGCTCTACGTGCTCTCGCGGGATTGGCTGCGGCTGCGTGCTTCCTCCGGCGTGGCGGCTGACGTGGCGGGTATTTATTGGCACTTCATGGATGGGCTGTGGGTTTTTCTATTGCTGGTACTCACTCTGGGACGGTGACGCATGACCGAATCGCATACCGAAGTGGCGCTGGATTCTCCGTGGAGCGGAGGGGGTTCGCCTTACGCCATCGGCAGCAAGAAGCTGGGCATGTGGCTGTTCATCGTGTCCGACGTGATGACCTTCACCGCCCTGCTCATGGCCTACAGCTATTCCCGCGTCTCCAATCCCGACTGGCCGGCGCATGTCTTCCCGATATTTCCCGCGGTCATTTTTTCCACCACCATGACCGTGGTGCTGCTGGCCTCGAGCTTAACCATGGTGATGGCCGTGGCCGCCGCCTACCGCGGTGCCCGGGGCGCCGCGGTCCGGTGGCTCCTGGCCACCATGGTCGGCGGCCTGGTGTTTTGCGGCCTGCACATCACCGAATGGATCCACCTGATTGAAGAGGGAGTGAAGCTGTTTTCCAATCCCTGGGGTTCACCGCTCTTCGGCGCCGCGTTTTTCGGCATCACCGGCCTGCACATGACGCACGTGATGTGCGGAGTCATTTATCTCGGCATTGTCGCCTGGGGCTACGGCACTTCGCGCTTCAAGAGCGAAGACGTGGAGGTGAGCGGACTCTACTGGCACTTCGTGGACCTGGTGTGGATGTTCGTCTTCCCCATGATTTACCTGATGAGCGTGAAGTACCAGTAGGGGCGCTGCCCGCCGCGGCAGGCCGCGGCCGATTTGCGAGTTAGGAGAACTGAATGAGCGCACACGCAGAAGCCGGGCACGATGCCTCTCCCGGCGTTTCCAACCGGCTGTTCCTCACGGTTTGGATCACGCTGGTGGCCATCACCCTGGTGGAGGTCTATCTGGCCTATCTGCATTTCCCGGCCGTTACTATGCTGCTGATGCTCATCGGCCTTTCGGTGCTGAAAGCCGGGCTGATCATGGCCTATTTCATGCACCTGCGTTTTGAAAAGTTTACGCTGTTCCTCACGCTCATTCCGGCCACGCTCTTCTGCATCGGGATGATGACCGTGATCTTTCCGGACAGCCTGCGTTTGTTCAATGTCCGCATGCACCCGTGAGGGAAGGATGAAGCGCATTCGCCAATTCGCAGCCGTGGCGGCCGCCGGGTTGGTTGCCGCCCCGCGGCTGTTTGCCCAGGGCTGCGCCATGTGCTACGCCACCGCCCAGGCGCAGGATGCGCGCGCGGCGCGCCATCTCGATTACGCCATCCTGGCCCTGCTCATCCCCAGCGTGTCCCTGTTTGCCGGAGTGTTCATCGCCGCCCTGCGGCGCAGCATGCGCGACGCCGAAGACGAACTGCCGCTCGAGGCAGCGGAACCGCGGCCCGCCCGGACGCCACCGGCGGCCCGGCGCGCCTTTTCGCCTGAGTCCTAATCCCGCGCCACGTCCTCGAGTTTCTCCGCGTCCGGTTTTCTGTGCACAACACGCCGGCGGCCTTGCAGGTAATAGACCAGCCCGAGCAAACCAATCACTGTGGTCAGCAGCCGCCAGCTCAGCATAGCCTCGGCGCCGGACTCCATGCCCACCAGGCGGAACAACCGGTCGAACGCAGCTTCGCCCAGCCCCAGCCCGCCCGGGGTGAGCGGCAGGGTATTGGCCAGCAAGCCCAGCGGCACCAGGATGGCCGCGCGCGCCACCGGTTCTCCGGGCGAGGTGGCCTGCGTCAGAATCAGCAGAATCACCACCGTCAGCGCCTGGCTGGCCAGCGACAGTATCACCGCCGCCGCCAGCGGCCGCGGATGTTCCCCCAACTGATGCGTGGTATCGAACATGCGCAGCGCGTATTTTCCCAGCGGCATCCTCTCGAAAGCCCATTCCACAACGCGGCTGTGGCGCACGCGGTCGGAAAAGGTGAGCAGGAAGCCCACCAGCATCAGGATCGCGCCCACAGTGGACAGCCATAGCAACTGTCGCAGCACGGCCGAGGCGCTGAGTGTTTCCAGAGATGCGGGCACCAGCAGCACGGGCAGCAACAGCATGGCAAACATCCCCACCGCGCGGTCCAGCAGCACCAGCGTGGCCACTTCCGTGCGCCGTCCCACGTTGCCTTCGGCGGCGTGGTAGATTTTCATCACGTCTCCGCTGGTTGCCCCCGGCAGAAATGTGCTGAAGAACTGGCCGATCAGCGTCAGTTTGAAGGAATCCTTCACCGAAAGATGAAAATCGAATGGGCGGAGCAGAATGGCCAGCCGCCAGGCGTTCACCGCGAAGTTTATCAGGAGGCCCGCCAGGGCCACCGCCGTCAGGTGCCACGCCCGCCCCAGGCCCAGCAGCGCCTTCCAATCGAGATTTCCCGAGACGCTCAGGTAATAGAGCAGCAGGCCGCCGATGGCCAGGCGCGCGGCGATGGAAAACCACTTCGCCCCGCGCTTCGTGGCTTCGCGCATGGCCGGCCCGGCTCAGCTCCGCAGCGCCGCGGCCACGCCCGCGGCCACTCGTTCAATCTGCTCCGGCTCGAGCTCCGGATAAATGGGCAGCGACAGCACCTCCAGCGCT
>OCOJ01036185.1_pt5 | contig 19121 bp, 19 predicted proteins | sample 1539251 | NCBI WGS metagenome assembly OCOJ01 (sample SAMN01911457, study PRJEB22624) | soil metagenome | biome: Soil | place: Malaysia | collected 2012-04-30 | depth RA_metagenome m | reverse complement strand
CGAGTCGGCTGGATGCGAAGTAGGGGGAGGGTTCCTCGCATGGGACTCATGCTAGTTCTAAATTGGGAAACAAGCGAGTTACAGGAGTACATTTTCCCCTTGCGAAACCTATTCATTTCTGCGCGGGGGATCGCTCGATGACCCTGCGGACAGTGGCCGACCGGCCAATGACCAGAAAGGCATGTACCTGGAGAGTAAACCTTGAGCGCCGGCGACGCACTGGCACGAACGAGTAGCATCGCTCCACTTGCAACCGCCGCCGGAAACAACGACACTGACTCCGCATGANATATCGGCCTGTTTGGCGGGACATTCGATCCCATCCATCGCGGACATCTCGCGCTGGCGCGCGCGGCGCTGGGCCGCTGCCAGCTCCATCGCATCTATTTCGTGCCGGCCAACGTTCCCCCGCACAAGCAGCGGCAGCCGCTTTCGCCGTTTGCACATCGTTATGCGATGGTCGCCCTTGCGACGGCCAACGAGAAGGCGTTCCTGCCGTCTCTGCTCGAAGGGCCCGAGGAAATCGTGGAAGCGCGGGCACCGAAGAAAGGCCACGCCGAAGCGAACTACACCATTGACACGGTGCGCCGCCTGAAGGAGTCGCTGAAGAAAAGTGACAAGGTTTTTCTCCTGATTGGCATCGACGCCTTCGCCGAGATTGCCAAATGGCGTCAGCCCNGAGGCGCTGTTTCGCGAATGCGAATTCGTCGTAGCCAGCCGTCCCGGATATTCGCTGGCGGATGTCGCCAATGCCCTGCCAGAGAGTCTGCGTCCCAAGCCGGAAGTGACGCGCCCGTTCCACAAGCAGGCGGCTACTGGAGACCTCATTCTGACGGGAGTGACGATCCATCTGCTGGAAAACGTGCACCAGAAGGTTTCCGCAACAACGATCCGCGAAGCCGCGAGCGCGGGTAAGCCGCTGGCGCGCTTTGTCGACCCCGCAGTCGCGGAGTACATCAGGAAGGTGGGGCTGTATCGATCAGCGGTCAGTGGCTAGACTGTCAGTGGGTAGTGGTCAGTGGCCAGCAGGGACTCTCCCTCCGAACCGGTCGAACAAAGGAGCTGAGTCAACTCACCGATCGACAGCCACTGATCCTGATCTCAAGAATTCACAATCCGTTTGCAAATGGTGAGACGCGCCCTCAGCTACAATGACTCTGGTCCCAAGAAATTTACAGACCACCACCGAAAATGTAGGGCTTCCCCAACCGCCAAGAGTAAGGGAGGAGATTGCATGGCTCAGAATCACTACGTGACCAAGCCCAAACGACGCAGTAAGAGCGGCAAGCGGAAAGATCCTTCCGCGGCCACCATGGCAAAGCTGCGCCAACTCGCGGCCGCGGAGGCCACTAAATCAAGCAGCAAGTAGTTCGCCCAAGCTCGCGCAGGGGGCGGCCATCACCAGCCCAGTTACAATGAGGTTTCTGGCAACGACCAACGACTGACCACCAAGGACTCACGACCGACGACTTTTCTGCATGAAGAAGAACGATCTGAGAAAACAAGTAGCCGCAGCCATTCAAGCCTGCCTCGATAAGAAAGCCGAAGAACTGACCATCCTGGAAATGGAGAAGGGATCGGGGGCATTCACCGACTACTTCGTGCTGTGTAGCGGAACCAACCCGCGGCAGATTCAGGCTATCGCCGATGAAGTCGAGTTGCGCCTCAAATCTGCCGGACTGCGCCCGACGCACATCGAGGGCTACAACCAGGCCGAATGGGTGCTGATCGACTACGTCGACTTCGTGGTGCACATCTTCTCAGAGAAGGCGCGCAAGTTCTATGATCTGGAACGTTTGTGGAAGTCGGCCCGGCGGCTGGAACCGTCGCAACTGAAGGCCGCGGCCAGAAAGCGCAAGGCTGCCGGCGGATCGACTCCCCGGAAGACGAGAGCGTAGGAGCAAGATGCTCACTTTGGGCGATCCCGACTTCCGGGACTGAGTCCTTAGCGTGAAACTCAAAGTCGTCTGGATCGGAAGAACCAAAGACCCAGCGATTCAATCGCTGACCGACGAGTATCTCAAGCGGATTTCGCGCCACGTACCCGCCGAAGGGCTCTCGTTGCGGGATGAGGCGGCGCTGCTGGCGAGCTGCGGCCGCGGGTTCTCGGGGAGGCCCAGCAAGTCCGGTGTGGCGAAGTCCACGCTCATATTGCTGGACTCCCGCGGCCAAGAAATGTCGTCCGAGCAATTCGCACAGTTCTTGGGAGAGTATCGGGACCGCAATTCTCTGCCTCTCGTCTTTGCCGTGGGCCAGGCTGATGGCTTCAGCAAGGAAACGAAGTCAGCCGCGCAGCACATCCTCTCGCTCGGCAAGATGACGCTCGCCCACGAACTCGCCCGGGTGGTGCTGCTGGAACAAATCTATCGGGCGTTCACCATCCTGCAGGGACACCCGTATCACTCGGGACATTAAAAACCCCTGCACAATTGCGCCCGCTACTGCGTGACCGTGGCCTGATAACTCACCGTCACCCAGTGGCCGTTGCGGCGAACCCAGACCCGCGTGTAGCGGTAGGGGCCGCTGAAATCCTCTCCGAGCTGGTGGCCCTTCACATCGGCCCGGGCCGTGACCACGGCAGTCTCTCCGTAAACGCGAACGACCATATCGGTCACGTCGATCGACTCGTAACGGAGCTGGCCGCTCCTGCGCGCGGAAAGCGTGTCCTGTTTCGTTGCGACCTGGCCCAAGGGGGTAATGGCGACGTAATCGTTGGACAGCGTGCGTTCGGAGAACTCGGCGTCGCGATGGAGGCTGGCCTCCTTCGCCTGCCGCTCCAAATCGACGATCTCCCGAATCGTCGCTTGTTCCGTCGTCGGGAAGGGCGACCGGGGATGAACGGCGACATGCTGAGCCGCCAAGGCGGGCCACGCTGCAAGAAGCAAGAGCACAACAGCAAGACACTGTTTGATCACGAAAGACCTCCGCGCGGGGTGCGCCAGGGACAGAGATCCGCTTGACCCGAAGTACGCAAGGTTGGATGCAAGAGTTCCGTGGAAAAGTTCAGCCCGCCACCAAATTCAACACGACAAACTTAGAAACCGTCCAATAACAATAACCCTCAGCAGGCGCAAAGGATACGCCGCCCGCACGGGCTCGCGTGCCGCTGCCGTGGTTCCACTTTTCTGCGAGGCAGCAAAGGGCTTCCTTGTCTCAAAATGAGTCATCCGCGAGCGCGACTGACTCGCCATGCCGGGGAGCGTAACCTCCCAAGCCCATTCCTGCGAGCGCTTCTAGTAAAATCAAGCCTCCACCTGCCAAAATGACCGACGTTCGTCGCGGTCTCATTATCGTGAATACGGGGCCGGGCAAAGGCAAGACTACGGCCGCCATGGGGACGGCACTGCGTGCGGTCGGCCAGGGGATGCGCGTGCTGATGCTGCAATTCCTGAAGGGCTCGTGGCACTACGGCGAACTCGACGCGGTCAAGGTCTTCGGCGACAAGTTCACCATGAAACAGATGGGACGAGGCTTCGTGAAGGTAGGCGCCGAGAAGCCCGACCCGGAAGACGTCCGTATGGTGGAAGAAGCCTGGGCGGAGGCGGAAAAAGGCATCTGGTCAGGGGAGTGGGACCTGGTGATCCTCGACGAGATCAACTATGCCATCAGCTATGGCATGCTCGATCCGGCGAAGGTGGTCGAGGGCTTGAAGAAGAAACCGGAGATGGTTCACGTCATCTTGACGGGCCGCAGCGCGCACCCGACAATTGTCGAGATCGCCGACACTGTCACCGAGATGCGCCAGGTAAAGCATGCCTACGAGAAGGGTGTGATGGCGCAACGAGGAATCGAGTACTGAGTTGAATCGCCTGCTTGCAGAGAAGGTGGCCCGCGTGGTCCGGCGCAAAGCCGACGCCTTTGCCGGCCGCCTCTATCCCCTGCAGAAGACGTTGGATGCGATGGCGGCGAGGCCCTTCGAGCTGCATCTGGAATTGACCAACCTGTGCAACGCAAACTGCGTCTTCTGCCCCTACCAGTTCCAGCGACGCGATGTGAAATTCATGTCCGATGAGGTTTTTCACAAGGCGATCAGCGACTACGTCAGCATTGGGGGCGGTTCGGTGGGCCTGACTCCGATCGTCGGCGACGCGCTGATTGACCCCAAATTCCTGACTCGCGTGCGCTACTTGCGCTCCCTGCCGCAAGTGGATCGCATCTGGCTCACCACCAACTGCATCCTGTTGGATCGCTTCGGCATCGACGCCGTCCTGCAATCGGGTATCACTGCCCTCAACGTGAGCACCGCGGGTTTTGACGCCGCGATGTACGAGCGGGTGTACCGCAACGCCTCCTACCAGCGCGTGCGCCGGAACGTGGTGGAACTGGTAGAACGCAACACTGCGTTGGGATCGCCGGTCGCGATTACCATTGCGCTGCGCCCGGACCGGCCGCTGGATGCCGTGATGGCCGATCCCGATTTTCAGCCGATCTTGGCGCATAAGCCGCAGTTGGACTTCACCTGGTCCTTCACCTCGGCCAACGGACGGATCACCCGGCAGATCCTGCCCGCCGCAATGAAGCTGCGGGTGGTGACTTCGCGACCCGAGGCCTGCGTGAACACCTACAACGGACCGATCGTTCTGCCCGATGGCGTGGTGATGGGCTGCAGCTGCGTAGCCGCGATGGATGCCGTGCGCGACCTGGGGATTGGGAACATTCTGCAGTCGTCGCTGGCCGAGATTTGGTCAGGGACACAGATTCGCCAACTGCGGTCAAGCTTCGGCACTGGGCGACTGAATTCCACCTGCGCCGGTTGCGACATGTACCGCGATCTGGAATTCTACCGGACGAGGGACGGGCGCAGGCGGGCTGCCCTCAACCGGGCCCGCAGCCAGGGCAAGGTGCTGAGGGCAGAACGGGCCGCAGTCGGTCCTTTCGCCGGTGGCTAAGGCGGCTCGGATCTCTCCATACCGGGGCAGTGCCTGTAGAATGAAAGCGGCAGGGCTGAATCTCTCGGAGAGCTCAGCACTGATCACTGGCAACTGAGAACTGGTTCTGATGGCTTGGTTCAAACGCGAATCCGCTGAGCTGGACACCTCGGGCGAAAAGAAGATTCGCACCGAAGGGCTGTGGGTGAAGTGTGACAACTGCCGGCAGATCATCTGGAAAAAGGATCTGGAAGAGAACCTGAACGTGTGTCCGAAGTGCGACAAGCACTTCCGGATCGATGCTCGCACCCGCCTGGCGCAGCTTCTTGACGATAATCAATATGAGACCTTCGACGCCAATCTGGCCTCCACCGATCCCTTGAAGTTCGTGGACTTGAAGCCCTATTCCTCGCGTCTGCATCAGGCCCAGGAAGAGACCGGCCTGAAAGATGCGGTCATCAATACCCAGGGCAAACTCCAGGGACGGCCGGTCGTGGCCAGTGTCATGGAATACGGATTCATCGGCGGAAGCATGGGTGCGGTCGTGGGCGAGGCGATCACGCGAGCCGTGGAGCGGGCGGCGGATTCGCATACGCCGTTGATCATCGTCTCGGCCTCTGGTGGGGCTCGCATGATGGAAGGTGTGGTCAGCCTGATGCAACTTGCCAAGATCTCCGCCGCACTGGCCCGGCTGGACAAGGCGAGGGTTCCCTTTATTTCTTTGCTGACCGATCCGACCACCGGGGGCGTGACCGCCTCGTTTGCCATGCTGGGAGACTTGAACATTGCCGAACCCGGCGCCTTGATCGGATTTGCCGGACCGCGCGTCATCGAACAAACGATTCGGCAGAAGCTCCCTCCCGGCTTTCAACGCAGTGAGTTTCTGCTGGAGCACGGCATGCTCGATGCGGTCGTCCCGCGCAAGCAGCTCAAGCCATATATTGCCCGGGCGCTGGAGTTCATGGCAGCGTGAGTAAGTCGGCCCTTGGCTTTTGGCTCTTAGCCATTGGCTCACAGCCATCCCGCGCACGGCCGCGTTCTGAATACAATCTTGCATCCCTGTTCCGATCTGAGACGGAATTGATAAGCTAGACGCTCAGCCGAAAGCTAGAGGCCAGGCAGAACGAGCCAAAAGCTAAGAGCTAACAGCCAAGAGCTTGCTTCCCTCCTACCAAACCGCCGTATCCCGCATGTTCGCGCTCGGCCATGAGCTGGCCCATACGCCGTCGCACAAGTTCGACCTAGTGCACATGCGCGTGCTGCTTCAGGCGCTGGAGCATCCCGAGAGGCGTTTCCCCAGCGTGCTCATCGCCGGAACCAATGGCAAAGGCTCGACCGCGGCTACGCTGGCTTCGATCCTGCTGGCGTCAGGTCTAAGAACCGGGCTGTACACCTCGCCACACCTGGTGCGAATTAACGAACGCATCCGCGTCAATGGGTTCGCGATCAGCGACGATGACTTTGCCCGCCTTCACGGCGATGTCGACCGCGCCGCCGGCGAGCTAGTAGATCGGGGGGACTTGCCCTGGTATCCCAGCTTCTTCGAGATGATGACCGCGATCGCCTTCGAGCACTTCGCTCGCGAGAAAGTCGAAATCGTCGTGCTCGAGGTGGGGATGGGCGGGCGTCTGGATGCGACCAACGTTGTCGATCCGCGGGTCAGCGTGATCACCGACATCTCGCTCGATCATCAGAAGTTTCTGGGGAACACGGTGACCGAAATTGCGCACGAGAAAGTGGGCATAATCCGCCCAGGAGGTGTGGTCGTGACCCTGCCGCAATCTCCGGACGCAAACGACGTGATCGGCAATACGATTCTGGAACTAGAAGCCCACGGCGTGAGTGCGGTGCCTTACGTGCCGCCGGTCTCGCCCAACAGTACCCAGTACCTGGTACCCAGTACCCAGAAAAAGGTCTTTTGTCAATATCCTCTGCAGGTCATGGGACAGCAGATTCTGGTCGAGACTCCGCTCGTCGGGCGTCATCAGTTACGCAACGTGGCCCTGGCCATCGCGGCCGCTGACGAGTTGCGCAGGCAAAGCTTCACTGGGATCACGGCTGCGAGCATCGAACGCGGCATCCACGAGACGCGCTGGCCTGGCAGATTCCAGGTAGTCGCGGAAAATCCCGGCTGGCCCGAGATCGTGCTCGACGTGGCCCACAATCCTGCGGGCGCGTGGGCCCTGCGCTCTGCTCTTTCGGAGCGCTATGAGGACCGTCCGCTGACATTTGTTTTCGGTGCCATGCGCGACAAGGCCATCTCCGAGATGAGCGAGATTCTGTTCCCGCTGGCGGAGCGGGTCATCGCCACGCGCGCGGAGAATCCGCGGTCTGCGTCGCCGGAAGANGATTCAGCACGCCGCGGATCGAACCGGGTCCACGATCGATCTGGCGGCTGACACCGCCTCGGCGCTCGAGCGGGCGCGCTCTCTGACTCGGCCCGGCTCCGTGATCGTTATTACAGGCTCGATCTACGTGGTGGGGGAAGCGATGCAGCGGATTGGAATCAGCGTTTGAGAAAGCCAGCGCCATTTTGCGAAAAGTGATTTTCCCCTAAAATGGGAACGTGCAGGACGTGGATTCCTCAGTAGGGCCGATCGACAGCGTTCCCGGACAAGCCGCGACGGTGGCCGCCTCGCGTCGCAGCCCGCGTGCGATTCCGGGATCGCATTATGGCTGGCTGAGCCGCCTGCGCTCCTACTTTTTCCTCGATCCGCTGATCTGGTTCTATACGCTGGTCATGGGCACGTTCGCGCTTCCCGCCGGGCTGTTCGACCCCGACGGGCGCCTGCTGCACTGGTTTTCGCAGACCTGGTCGTGGATGATCATGAAGTCGATCTTCTCGCCGGTCACCGTCACCGGCCTCGACAAGATCGACATCTCCAAGCCGCACGTCTATGCGGTGAATCACGCCTCGGCGCTTGACATTCCAGTTCTGTACGTACATCTTCCTTTTTTCTTTCGCATTGTCTTCAAGAAGGAGTTGCTGTCGTATCCGCTGATCGGCTGGCAACTGCAGCGCTCGGGACAGGTCTGCATTGACCAGCAGAAACCATCGAATTCGATTGCCGCCATTCGCTCGGCGGTGAAGAGCCTGAAGGCGGGCATCCCGCTGGTCATTTTTCCGGAGGGCGGCCGCACCGACGACGGCGAGATCAAGCCGTTTCTCCCGGGCGCTTTCTTTCTCGCGATCAAGGCTCAGGTGGATATCGTCCCCATCGCGCTGGTCGGCACCTACGAACTCCTGCCCATGGACACCTACCACATCAGGTGTCGCCCGCTGGAGATGCGCGTAGGCGAGCCAATTTCGACCGCGGGGCTGACGATGCGGGATCTGGAGGCGGTGTCGGCGAGGGTGAAAAAGGCGTTGGAGAGGCTCTACTGCGCGGATACCCCTGGCGGGAAGAAGACCGCCGCATCGACTTGTTAATACTCAGCCTGAACCAGGACCGTCGACCCCCTAGAGATTTCGTCTCCTTAGCGGTTATGATTAGCCACGCGCCGACAGCATGCCGTATCCGAGCAAGGACGAGTTCTCGGAATTGTTAGTTTCCCACGATCATACTGGGATTGTTGACGAGCTCTTGATCGCTGGAGTCCCTTACGCCTTCCGGGACTCCCCGGTTGATTATGACAGCCTTCGCACGATCGTTGGTACGGCGTTGCGCCTCCCTCCCGACGCAATGACGGTGATAGGCAGCGGTCGTATCGGATTCAGCTTAGCCCCGGACAAATACGGCGCGCCGTTCTCGACAAAGTCGGACCTGGATGTGGTTGTAGTCAGTTCCGAGCTGTTTGATGAGGCTTGGTTTGACCTTCTGCGCCTCGGCGCAAAGTATTTCGGGCTGCAGAAGAGCGTCCGCTCTTGGATCGACAGCCACAGAGAAAGCAATGTCTACTGGGGCTTCATCCTCCCCGACCGCCTTCCGGGTGCTGTGACCCTTTCGCCGGAGTGGTTTCGTGTCTTCAGGGGTCTTACTCGCATCCGGTCGTTGGCAGCTAGGGAAGTAAGCGGGCGGCTGTATCGCACATGGGACCATGTCCGCGTCCATCAGCTGTACAGCCTGAGAAAGATCCGGGAGGGGCTGGGTGCACGCAAAGGATGACTATGGAATACAACTCGAGTGAGCAGACGATCGGCTGGTTCAAGGACCGATACCTAGAAGGGAACCTGGAGATCAAACCCCCGTACCAGAGGCGCCCGGTGTGGGCTCCACGCCAGAAGTCCAATCTCGTCGAGTCGATCCTCCTCGGTCTTCCTGTGCCGGAAATCTATATCCACTCGACTACAAGCGCTGAAGGAGTTACGCATTACGCCGTGGTCGACGGGCAGCAGCGGGTCAGGTCGGTTCTTCAGTTCGTAGGCATCGACAAGGAGGAAGGTGAGGCCGAATTCAACGGGTTCCCCCTTGAGGGGCTTGAGCCGGATTCAACGTGGCGCAATACGAAGTTCGCTGACCTCGCCACGAAGAAGCGCGAAAAGTTCTTTGGTTACAAGTTCTCGGTTCGCTTCTTGACGGACGCGACGGACGCCGAGGTCAGGGACATGTTTCGCCGCCTCAACAAGTTTGTCACAAAGCTAAGTGACCAGGAGCTTCGGAACGCTATCTACTCCGGGCCATTTATCCAACTCTCGAACTCGCTCGCTGACGACGACTATTGGGCCGAGAATCGTATCGTCTCGCCCGCAATTATTCGGCGGATGAAGGATATCGAGTTCATAAGCGAGCTCCTAATAGGCCTGATGCACGGCCCGCAGGGCGGCGGTGGCCAGGTTATTGACGATTACTACCGTCAGATGGAGGAATACGAGGACGAGTTCCCGGACCAAAAGCAAGTCAAACGCCTATACGACCGAACGCTGGCTGCGATGCAGTCCATCTTCCCAGAAATCAAGAAGACGCGGTGGCGCAACCGTACTGACTTCTATTCTCTGTTCGTTGCAATCGGCTCCATCCTGGGTGAAGAATCCAAGCGCTATAGCGCTGAGAAAATGCGGAGCCTCCTGACCGATTTTGCGGAGCAGGTAGACAAGCGGATGTCCGACGAGGAGGCGAGAGTCTCGGACGATGCCGCAGAGTACACAGCCGCGGTGCAACGCGGTAGCTCGGACAAGTCGCGCCGCGCCGTGCGGCACAAAGCTTTGCTTAACGTATTAACCCCACTTCTCAAGAGGAAACGGGACTAGTCGCGCTCAGTCGACGAAAGGCTAGAACATCCGCGATCCGCTGTGGACGCCTCTCTGCTTGCCGAATATTGGCAAGAAAGGGGATCCCCTCCGTCGCCATCCGGAAAAATGTCGGGTCGAGCTCCAGGCCTATGCTTTCATAGCCAACCGAAATCGCAGCCGCGATCGTCGATCCTCCGCCCATAAAGGGATCAAGAACCACTCCAACTCCCAGAGGCAGGGAAGCCCGAACGATCTGCCTCATGAAGGACTGTGGCTTCAGAGACGGGTGCGGCGAGATTGCCCGCTCCTCGCGCCGCGTTGGCGACGAAGGAATAACGTCGCAAAACGGTGCTCCGTCGGAAATGCGCCGCAACCCGCCAGTCTTCCATTTTCGTAGATTGTCCTGCACACGGCCCTCGCAGGGCTTCCGAAAAAGGCCCCACGGTTCCCATCCAGAACGCGGCATGACTGTTACTTCTGCAAACTCCCGGTGCGCGTTCTTGGGGCGGTCTCCGCCTCGGAGGGTCTGCACCAGCCGGATGATCTCTCCGCGTTTCTCAAGCCCACTCGCCATCAGTGGCAAATACACAAGGTGGGAGAGGAGTGGATTCGCAGCAATGACTAAGTGCCCACCGGGGACCAGGACACGTAAGGCTTTCCGCGCAAACTCGGCGAAGAAGTACTTCATGCTAGCCCGCTCCTCTTCTGAGAGGACTGTGAATCGAGGTAAGGGGCTTCGAGTGCACCCGTCGAAAGAGGGTGGGATTCGCCAGACGCCGCCGCGACCATTGCGCAGCTTTTCTTTTTCCACGTGGGTATATTCTTTGAGTCCGTAAGGCGGGTCAGTAACGATGGCGTGGATCGTGTTAGCAGGGTGCTTGTCCATCCATTCGAGGCAGTTAACCAGATGGAGACTGTATTTTACGCCGCCTATCCGGGAAGCAATCTGCGTCTGCGGGGTGGTGGCCGGAGCAGCCATACGTTTGATAAGTACCACGATTTAGGGCTGTGTGGGTACCGAAAACGTTGGCGTCCAGAGTCGACGTTCCCGTCTTAGCCGGGCTTCCCAATCTGATCGGGGTCCGGGGTTCGGTGCCCGTGGCGGTTTCACCCTCCGAGAATCCCTTCAGCGGAACATAGATGTCAGCCGCTGGCAGGTTTTGAGATGCCCCGTAACCTTTTCCCTCCATTCCCGTTATCCTTGGTGACGGCTTAATCCGCGGAGAACCCGTTGACGGCTCTGACCACTCGGAGGAAAGACCGAGAAGCGGACGAGCGGCTTCTGATTGAGGCCGCGCAGCGCGATCCTGCGCGCTTCGCCGCGCTCTACGACAACAACTTTGAGCGCGTCTACGCCTACATCGTGCGGAGGGTCGACAACCGCGCCGAGACCGAAGACCTGACCTCCGAAGTGTTTCACCATGCGCTGGCGAACTTGCAGCGCTTCGAGTGGCGCGGGATTCCTTTTGCCGCCTGGCTTTTCCGCATCGCGGCGAATCTGATCTCCGATCGCCGCCAGCGTGCCGGACGCGAGCAACTGGCGGATAATCCACGCCAAATCGAATCAGTGCAAGTGAGCCCGGCTGAGATCGAAGAAGTGGAGCGGCAAGCCACGCTGTTCCGGCTGGTGGGCAGCCTGCCTGCGGAGCAGCGGCGCGTCGTCGTCATGCGGTTCGTGGAGCAGAAAAGCATCAAAGAAGTCGCGCACGAGATTCATAAGACTGCGGGCGCCGTGAAGCAGCTGCAGTTCCGCGCGCTCAGCACGCTGCGCTCACGCATGGAGGGTGCCGATGCCTAAGCGCTCTCTACATCACGGAAATGGCGATCAGAAGAAGTTCGAGCAGCTGAACCGCGCCATCGACGTCATGATGACGCGCGCCGAGGGCAAGCCGCCGAAGGTGGAGGCGAGCCTCACGCCGCTCGTGCGCGTCGCGTCCGAACTGCGCCACCTGCCGCGCGAGGGTTTCAAGACACGGCTGAAATCCGAACTAGAAGGGAGAAAATCTATGTCCACTGTTGCCGAACCTATTTCCGTACGTACTGCGGCAGCCGTTCGCACGACTGCAACACCAAGGCTGGCGTTCCGAGATCCTGCCAAAGCGATCGAGTTCTACAAGAACGCCTTGGGCGCGAAAGAAACATTCCGTTTCGAGGTTGGGGGGCAAATACCACATGCCGAGATCATGATCGGCGATTCGACGATCGACGTGACGGGAGAATGGCCGGAGGGCAACCGCTTCAGCGCCGAGACGCTGGGCAACTCGCCCGTCTTGATGGACGTTGAGGTCGCTGACGTGGATGCATTCGCTGAGCATGCCGTCGCGGCCGGGATGAAGGTCATTCGTCCTCTTCAGAACCAGTTCTACGGCCATCGGGACGTGACGCTGGCTGATCCCTTCGGCTACCTCTGGACCGTGTACACCGTGAAGGAAGAAATGTCGGTGGAGGAGATGCACCGGCGCATGAAGGGCATAACGACCGGACCTGAGGGTGGCCAACTTCCTAAGGGCAAGACGGTGAATCCGATTCGCCCGGGATTTCGCACGATCACGCCGTACCTGATCGCCAAGGATGGTCCCGCCCTGCTCGAGTTTGCCAAGCAGGTTTTCGGAGCCGAAGAAACGTTTCGAGGGATCGGCTCTGCCGGTGGATTGCACGGTGAAGTACGCATTGGCGATTCCATGCTGATGATGGGCGGTGGCATTCCGGGCAAGGAGTTCCGCGCCACGGCGAACACCCACGCGCTGCACGTCTACGTCGAAGACGCCGACGCGGTCTGCGCGAAGGCGCTGGCGGCTGGGGCGACGNCTGATCGACGAGCTGCGCGACCAAGAGTATGGCGAACGCTCGGCCAGCGTGAAAGATCCCGCGGGCAACTTCTGGTATATCGCCACACACAAGGGAGAGGGTTACATCCCCAAAGGCCTGCACCATGTGAACCCGTATCTGCATCCGCTGCGCGCCGAGCCCTTGATCAGCTTCCTCAAGCGTGCCTTCGGGGCGCAGGAGCTGGCGAAGTACGCCTCGCCCGACGGCGTGGTGCACCATGCTCAGATTCGCCTCGGAGACTCCGTGGTCGAGATGGGCGAGGCGCACGGCAAATATGAGCCCATGCCGGCGATGTTCTATCTGTACGTTCCGAACGCGGACGCGGTTTACCAAAGCGCGATCGCGGCCGGCGCGACCTCGTTGTTCCCTCCCGCGGATCAGCCTTACGGAGATCGCATGGGCGGCGTGAAGGACGCATTCGGCAACCAGTGGTGCATCGCTACGCACATCAAGGATGTGGGGTAGTGAACGTAGTAGAGAAGCAAAGGAAAGCATTCGCCTGCCCATCATCCGCCCTCCTCATGCCAACGCCTTCCTGTCCGTTTCCGGACAGGCGATTCCGTAAGCGCACGAAAGCAGTCCCCTGCCCGAGCACGCAACCGTTGTCTAGTCCCATGAAATCAGCGGCTTGCACGAACCTCGCGGTTTGGCCCGCGTGGTGCAACCTCATGTTCCGTGGAAGCGTTAACCATGCCGCCGACCTATCAAGAGGCGCCATCCGTGTTTGGCCGGNGTGCTGATCGCCGACGATCAGCAGCACATTCTTGACGCGCTGCAGTTGCTCTTGAAGGGTTGCGGACTCACGACTGAATCGGTCACCCATCCGTCGCGCGTGTTGCGGGCGCTGGCCACGGGTTCATTCGATGCCGTGCTGATGGACCTGAACTATACGCGCGACACCACTGCCGGTGCCGAGGGGCTGGAACTGGTCTCGCAGATTCGAGCGATGGACAAGCACCTGCCGATCGTGGTGATGACCGCCTGGAGCAGCGTGGACCTGGCCGTCGACGCGATGCGGCGCGGCGCGTCAGATTTCGTGCAGAAGCCGTGGGAGAACCTTGAGCTGATCGAAAAACTGCAGAACCAGGTGGCGCGGGCGCGGGAGCAGCGTCACACACAACGGCAGCGCGATGAGGAACTGCAGGAGGCGCGCGCCATCCAGCAAAACCTGCTGCCCAAAGAACTGCCTGAGGTCGCAGGCTACGAACTGGCGGCGACCACCCGGCCGCTGCGCTTTGTCGGCGGCGACTACTACGACGTCGCGCGCATCAGCCCGCAACACACGCTGCTCTGCATCGCCGATGTCGCCGGCAAGGGATTGTCGGCGGCCTTGCTGATGTCGAGTTTGCAGGCGGCGCTGAAGCCGCTGATCTCGCAGGGGCTGGAGCCGCGCGAACTCTGCCGGCGTTTGAATCGCATCCTCTGCGATCTGGCTCCAGTGGGCAAGTTCATTTCATTTTTTGTTGCCGTGCTGGGCAGCAGAGAGCATCGGCTCACCTATTGCAATGCGGGACATAATCCGCCGCTGTTGGTCCGAGCGGACGGCAGACTCGTCGAGCTGAATGCCGCTGGAGCCGTCCTGGCGCAGTTTCCGGATTGGCAATATGAACAAAACGATCTGCAGATGCGCAGCGGCGACAAGCTGCTGATTTTCACCGACGGACTGGTCGAGGCTTGCAATGCCGATGACGAATCACTCGGTGAGCAAAACCTGGTCCGCATCGCGCGGGAACATCCAAGCTGCAGCGCCCAAGGCCTGATGAGCTGGTTGATGCACGCGGCCTCGCAGCATTGCAGTGGACATTTTCAGGATGATGCCACGCTGATGGTGCTGAAGGCGCTCTGAGTCCGCGACCTTTTATCAAGCGTTCCCCTCCGTGTGGCGGACCTTCTTGCGGCGTCCCTATGGGGATTTTTCTGATCGTTCGCTACAACATCGTGACGTGACTGGCACCGTCACTACCCTCGCCAAAAACCTGATTTCGGTGGACGGGTTAGCGTACGACGCCAATGGCGACCTGTTCGCCAGGGTTCACGACAATACGATCGCACAGATCGATCCTGTCAGCGGGAAGATTTTGAAGACGCTTGTTCTGGAGCCTCATGTCGGACTCGATGGCGGAGATGGGCTGGTCTTCGATCCGTTCACGGGTCAACTTTGGTCAGCCACCATCGGCTATGGGACCAACCCCGGTCCGATCGCGAATGGCCTGGTGGAGATACCCACCGATTTGTCAGGGTTTACGGCGTTTCAGACCGGAAAGATTTCAGTCCCAGATGGACTTGTTTCCGACGGCAAGGGAAACCTGTACATAGGACAAGGCCTCGCCCACGTCGTGCAATACAACATCCCAACCAACACCATTACCAAGTCAGTGAAGGCGCCAGGGGTGGACGAAGTTGCGTTGATTCCGGGCACGTTCTAACGGTTTCGTCGCCACACGGCTGCGTGCAGATACGCAGCCACTTATTCCTTCTCTGACTGCTCCCTGGCCAGCCGTACCTTGGCCGCGTCCAGCTTCTGCTGGACTCTTGCCAGAGCTTCGGTGTCAACCTCGGCAGCAACGGTCTTGCTCCACTCGGCGATGGCACGCTCCCAATGGGCGGCTGCCAGCTTGAGCCGGCCCGTCTTTTGGTAAAGGTCTCCGAGGTGCTCCTGCACCGTCGGGTCCGAACCCATGTGTAGCGACGCCTTCGTCAGGTTCTCTTCCGCCAGGTCGTACTTGCCCAGCTTGAAGTAGGCCCAGCCCAGGGAATCCAGATAAGCCCCGCTGTTCGGTTCGATGGCCAGCGCTTGCTTGATGTAGTTGAGCGATTCTTCCAGCTTCACGCCGCGATCAGCGTTCATGTAGCCCAGATAGTTGAGGGTCGCGGCGCTCTGCGGGTTGACCGCCAAAATCTTCCGGAACTCGCTCTCGGCCTCGTCGTACTTCTTTTGGCGCTGATAAACATCGCCGCGCAGGTACTCGACGTATTCCTTGTCCTCGGGTTTGGTGGATAGTTCGTCAGCCTTATCGAAGGCCGCATCAGCGTCCGTCCAGCGCTTGAGGCGCGTGTTCATCTGGCCCAGAGCGATGTAGACGGGACGGTCATCGGGCGTGCCTTTCAGCATGGAACGCACGTCGGCCAGCGGCTTTTCGGGATCGCCCATGTCGGCAAGCTGGGCATCGAGCACTATACGCAGGTCGCGGTCGGAAGGCATCTTTTGCACTGCTTCCTTGGCGGCCGCCGTGGCCTGTCCCCACTGCTTGGCGTCGCGATAGGTATCAATGATTTCCTGGTAGCCAGATTTGGTATTGTCATCGCCCAGTGAGAGCATCTTGCGGAAGGTGTCTACCGCGGCCTGGTAGTTCTCCTCGTCGCGATACACGATCCCCAAGCGCTCGATGAAGATGGCGCGGTTGTTGCGCTCGCTGGAATCGTAGTTGCCGTTCGGCTTCTCGGTCTTCTTGAGCATATCCTCAAGAATCTTGGCGGCGTCATCGTAGCGGCCCTGGTCATGGTAGATAAGCGCCATGGCATAGGGCACTTGCAACGAGTCGCCCTGAGCCATGGCATCGGCTCTCTTCAAACTTTCCAGAGCCTGGTCATACTTGGCCTGGCGGCGGTAGATCTCTGCCATGCGGAGGTAGGTTTGCGCATCTTCCGGATTGGCGTCGGCAATGATTTTGAATTGCTCAAGGGCTGCATCGCTTTGGCCATCGTTCAAAAGGTTCTCCGCCAGGCCGCGAATATAGTCTAGATTGTCGCGATCGAGCATGATCGCGTGGCGGTAGGCGTCGATGGCGCTTTTGTACTCCTTGCGCTGCTCATAAGTCACGCCTAGGGCAGAATAGAGCTTTGCCGACCGTGCCGTATCCGGCACCGCGCTAAGCACCTGCAGGGCATGCGGAGTGTCGCCCTCGTCGGTGTAGAGCATAGCCAGCTGCGTGACCGCCTCCTCCGACGCGGGATCGAGCTTCACGGCAATCTTGAGCTCGTTCTCCGCCTTCTGTAGGTCGTTGTTGAAGCGATACAGACGGCCCAGCAGCAGGTGATCGTCGACGCTGTCGGGCTCAATCTTCACGATCTGCTCGTACTGCTCGATCGCGAGTTTGAGGACGTTCTCCGATCCGCTGCCGCTGGGCATATCGCCCAGCGAACGCAGGTAGATGCGGCCCAGCAGTTTGTGCGCCTCCAGATTATTGGGATCGCGTTTGATGATGTCCTGGGCTTCAATCACCGCGTCACGGATGCGGCCGGTCTTGACGTAGAGTTCGGCTAGGGCGGACGTCAGAAACTCCGAGGTGGGGTCAGCGTCGATGGCCAGCCGGTACTCCTCGATCGCCTTGTTCGCCAGCTCGCTGCGGCCGTATACGGTGACTTGCTCTTCGTACATGTGGGCGAGCGTGTAGTGATAGTAGGCGGCGGCGCGATCGACCTTGATCGGTGAAGATTGGCGTGCTGCGGCGTCCGACTGCGGAGCGGGACTGGTTTGTGCCGCGGCGGCTACCGCCGTGACTATCAANTGGGCGAGCGTGTAGTGATAGTAGGCGGCGGCGCGATCTACCTTGATCGGTGAAGATTGGCGTGCTGCAGCGTCCGACTGCGGAGCGGGACTGGTTTGTGCCGCGGCGGCTACCGCCGTGACTATCAAGGCGATACGACAAAAATTCTTCATGCTGGACCTTGCACGCACCTGGCGCCTTTCTAGAACCCACCCATTTGGATGCAGAATCACCGAAAGCGAGGTGCTTCTATTCTAACCCGCCGTCAAGGAGATGCGGGAAAAACCGGGCACGCTGCACCCGCTCGAGACAGCACCGGAAGGACAGGGACCGTGGGGTTGATCCACGTGTACCGCCTCAGGAAATCAACAATTTGCTCTAGTGCCGGAAGTGTCGAACGCCGGTAAACAACATAGCCAAGCCTAGCCGGTTGGCGGCTTCGATCACCTCGGGATCGCGCTGCGAGCCGCCGGGTTGAATGATCGCGGTTGCCCCGGCTTTCGCGATTTCTTCGACCCCATCGGGAAAGGGGAAGAAAGCGTCTGAGGCCGCCACGGTTCCTTTCAGCGGCAGCTGCGCCTTCATCGCGCCGACCTTCGCCGCATCGACACGGCTCATCTGGCCGGCGCCGACCCCCACCGTCTGTCCATCGCGGGCATAGACGATCGCGTTCGATTTCACGTGCTTGCAGATTTTACAGGCGAAGNGTCCATCGCGGGCATAGACGATCGCGTTCGATTTCACGTGCTTGCAGATTTTCCAGGCGAAGAGCAGCGCGCGCATTTCTTCGGGAGTCGGGGCGCGCTGGGTCACGACTTTGAGATCGGCGTCCTGTAGCAGCCGGCTATCGGTCTCCTGCAGCAGCATTCCGCCGGAGATGTTTTTCAACACCCACTTCTGCGCCAGCGGAACGACTTCCACCAGGCGCAAATTTTTCTTCGATGCGAACTTGGCCCTGGCTGCGTCGTCGAATGCGGGCGCGGCGATGACTTCCAGGAACAATCTGTGCATCTCTTCGGCAGCAGCCCCGTCCACCCTCCGGTTGACGCCGATCACCCCGCCGAAGGCAGAGACGGGATCGCACTCGAGCGCGCGCTTGTAGGCCTCGGCGAGCGTCTTCCCGGTTGCCGCGCCGNCAGGGATTTGTGTGCTTGATGATGGCGCAGACAGGTTCATCGAATTCCTGGGCGAGATCCCATGCAGCCTGCAGATCGACGATGTTGTTGTAGGAAAGTTCCTTGCCCTGAAGCTGGCGCACATTAGCGACGCCCGCTCCTGAGCCGTCGGAATACATGGCGGCGTGCTGGTGCGGGTTCTCGCCGTAGCGCAGGTCAAGCACCTTCTGGAACGACAACCGGAGGACTGGCGGAAACGCTGCGGAGCTTCGCTCCGCCGGACAGCCGAGGGCGGCTGTCCCCACATGGCCCGAGATCGGCATCGAGATTCCTTCGAGCGTGGAAGCGATGGCGGCGTCGTAGGCCGCGGTGGTCGCGAAGGCTTTTTGGGCCAGGCGCCACTTTGTGTCGAGGGAGAGCGAGCCGCCCGATCGCGTCAGTTCCTCCGCGATGGCGTTGTAATCAGCGGGCGAGGTCACGACCGCGACGTCGTGAAAATTCTTGGCGCCGGAGCGAATCATTGACGGGCCGCCAATGTCAATGTTCTCGATCAGTTCGTCGAATTCCACTCCGGGCTTGGCCGCGGTTTTCTCGAAGGCATACAGATTGACGACCACCATGTCGATGGGCAAGATTCCGCGCTCGGCAACCG
>OCOJ01034675.1_pt12 | contig 19132 bp, 23 predicted proteins | sample 1539251 | NCBI WGS metagenome assembly OCOJ01 (sample SAMN01911457, study PRJEB22624) | soil metagenome | biome: Soil | place: Malaysia | collected 2012-04-30 | depth RA_metagenome m | reverse complement strand
CTGTCGTACGCTTTGCCTAATACTTCCTCTTCCTGGGCCATCGTTTACCGGCGGGCGGGTGAAGCGGCGCCACTCGCGCTCTCAACAGGGTACCTCAAATAGATGGCGGGAGCAGCAGGGAGGATGGAAAAGGTTTAGGGGCGTCCGCAGGCTCTGGGACAGACACAGCAAGTCTGTAACAGCCGACCGAAGTCTTGACCCACGATTGCAGGAACAAAACACGTCGGATAAACTAACTGCTCTTTTACGCGCGACCGCGCACTCTAAGGATGGAAGGTGGCGAACATTCAAGCCAAAGCTTCGTCGTACTCGAGGACGTCGTCGCTCGACTACCTGGCTCGCCTGTTTGAAGATCCCGATATCGACGATTCTGGGTCGGGCAACGCCTTGGAAAAGCGTCTAAGAAACATACTGAGCGACAGCCACAACCCCGACAATCCCATCCTTCACTTTTCCGGGGTCCTCCATGGCTTGAGCGATAGCGGATTTCGCCGCCAATTCAAAGATCCATGGGCCACAAGCAGCAACCAGTGTGGACATTTTATGACTGCCGTGGACATGGGTTTTGATCCGCTGAAGACATATCAGTATGTGTCGACCAGGATCAAATGGGCCAATCCTCTGGCGTGGAGCTTATCGGGAGGAATTCCGCCAACCATCCCTGTGGCCGAGCGGATATGCGCCATGCTGATCGTTGGGCATGAGCAGTCTGCCGACAACGTGAGTTACAGCAACACCAGTTATTTTGACGGTTGGTTCAGTTCTTTCCGACAAGCTACGTCCGCCTCGTCGGAACAAATTGACACGTTTCTCAATGCCGTTCGTGTGTTGCCCAACGATCCTGTAATCGATGTCCGTAAATCTCAGGGTCTTCTTCCTCACATGCAAATCAATGTGGGAGGTGAGGGAAACAGCATGCAGGACCTGCTGCTCAGCCTCTTTGGCTTCAAATTCGGATCGCGTATAAGACTCGGAAATCTCGCGACTCTGAGCGATGCCGGGAAATGGATCCGGACCAATATTGGTGACCCGGTATAAAGGTCAGCGTTCCGGTATGGCTCTGGGCATCTATATCTCAATTCCGTTCTGCCGCACGAAATGCAGCTACTGCAATTTCGCGTCCGACGTGTTTTCGCGCGCGGTGTTCGAGCGGTATGTGCAGCGGGTGTGTGCGGATATCGAGAAGGCGCCGCGGATCGCGGCGGCGATGGGCGGGGTGATCGAGCGTGAAGTGGACTCGATCTACCTGGGCGGAGGAACGCCCACGGCGCTGGAATCCAGTCAGCTGGAGCGGGTCTTCGCTGCGGTGCGAGGGCAGTTCGACGTTCGGACTGACGCGGAAGTCACAGTGGAATGTGCTCCCGGCGCGCTGGCTCCGGCGATGCTAGAGAGTCTGCAGCGCTGCGGCGTCAACCGCGTCAGCCTCGGGGTGCAGTCGTTCGTCGATGCCGAAGCCGCAGCGGTGGGACGTCTGCACAAGCGTGCGACGGTATTCGATGACATCGCGCGTCTGCGTGCGGTGGGAATTACGAACATCAATATCGACCTGATCGCGGGACTGCCGCATCAGACGCCGGATAGCTGGCAGAGATCGCTGAGCGAGACGATCGCGACGGGCGTGCCGCATGTGAGCGTCTATATGCTTGAGGTGGATGAAGACTCGCGGCTGGGGCGGGAACTGATCGCCGGGGGCACGAGATATCACGCGCACTTCGTGCCGGATGAAGAGGCGACAGCGGATTTTTATCTTGCGGCCTGCGAAAGGCTCGACGCCGCTGGCATCACGCAATATGAAATTTCCAATTTTGCGCGCAAGGGATTCGAGTCGCGCCACAATCTGAAGTATTGGACGCGGCAGCCGTATCTCGGCTTTGGCGTGGATGCTCACTCGATGCTGAAAGTGACACGGGAATTGGGATCAGGCGTCGACGAAGCAGAGTCGGTGCGGTTTTCGACAAGCGATGCGCTGGAGCAATACATTGCAGGAGCGCCATTACAGCGGACGATCGTCACACGGCAGGCTGCGCTTGAGGAGAACTTCTTTCTCGGACTGCGCCTGACGCGCGGAGTGGACCTGCGAAGGTTGTCCGCTGACTTCGGCGAGGAGACCATCCAGAACTTCGACGGCGCGATTCAAGGGTGCATGGAAGAAGGCCTGATGCGGCGAGATGAGGATTTCATTAGCCTTACTCCAAGAGGCCGCCTGCTCTCGAATGAAGTGTTCCAGAGGTTCCTCTCACTGGCGGAAGGCACGCGTCTACCGCGACGAGCCGTCCTGGCGCGCTGAGCCTGGACCGGTTACTTTCGTCCTCTTCTACGGCGAGCTGATGCAATGTTCTGATGATGGCGGTGGAGTGCCCTCCATACCGGGCGGTCGGTTCGAGCGTTGTTCTGATTGTCGCCTACAATACTTACACCGACGTTTTTCTTCTCGAAGCGGGATAGCCGGAGGCACTTTGGATTTTCAGTTGAACGACGAGCAGTTGCAGCTCAAAAAAACCGTGCGCGAGTTTGCCGAGCGTGAGATCCGTCCGCATGTCATGCAATNGGGACGAAGCGGGCGAGTTTCCCCTGTCCACAGTAAAGGAACTGGGCAAGCTGGGGCTGATGGGGATCGTGTTTCCCGCCGAGGACGGCGGCGCGGGCATGGGCTACGTCGAGTACGTCACCGCGATCGAGGAGCTCTCGCGCGTCGATGGCTCGGTAGGGATCATCGTGGCGGCACATACGTCGCTGTGCTCAAATCACATTTTTCTGGCGGGGAATGAGGCGCAAAAAAAGAAATATGTCAGCAAGCTGGCAACGGGAGAATTTATTGGTGCGTGGGGATTGACTGAGCCGTCGTCGGGCTCGGACGCGGGCAGCGCGCGCATGACTGCAGTGCGCAAGGGTTGCACCTGGGTGCTGAACGGCACCAAGACTTTTTGCACGAACGGGCACTATGCGGACGTGGTGGTCGTGATCGCAGTGACCGACCGCGCTGCGCACACGCACGGACTTTCGGCCTTTCTGGTGGAGAAGGGAACGAAGGGATTTCGTCCGGGCAAGAAAGAGAACAAGCTGGGTCTGCGGGCGAGCGACACCGCCGAACTGATTTTTGAAGACTGCGTGATTCCCGCCGAGAACCTGCTCGGCGTCGAAGGCCAGGGATTCGTCGACGCCATGCGCGTGCTCGATGGCGGCCGCATCTCGATCGCCGCGCTGTCGCTGGGCATGGCCGAGGGCACGTACGAGGCAGCGCTGAAATACTCGAAAGAGCGCAAGCAGTTCGGCAAAGCCATCGGCGATTTTCAGGCGATTCAATGGAAACTGGCCGACATGGCGACTGAGATCGAAGCGGCGCGGCTGCTCACCATGCGGGCCGCAGCAATGAAAGACGCAGGCATGAAGACGACGCTGGAATCGTCGATGGCGAAGCTGTATGCCAGCGAAGTCGCCGTAAGATGCGCCAACGAAGGCGTGCAGATTCACGGAGGATATGGGTTTATCAAAGATTATCCGGCGGAGAAGTTTTACCGCGACGTGAAGCTGTGCACGATCGGTGAGGGCACGAGCGAAATTCAGCGGCTGGTGATCGCAAGGCAGCTGCTGAAAGACTAGTGTCAGCTTCTAGCTATTGGCTTTTGGCTCTTAGCCACACATTCCACACAAACAGTCCCCAATAGCTGCAGGCCAGCGCCGTAAAGAGACTTGTCAGCAGGATGTGTCCCATCACGAACTGCGTTCCTTTCGGCCAGTCCCCGTGCGAGAAGTAAAACGCATCGACCAGGATGCGCGCAGTCCAATAAATTGCAATAAAGCAAGCCAGGCCCATGGCGGCGCGATCGCCGCGCAGCAACTCGGCGTGGAGCGCCAGCGTCAGAGTGCCGAAGGCGATGATCGTCAGTACGGTGAAACTGCTCTGCACCCACAGCAGTTTCCGGTTGAAGGGCATCAGCTGCGCGAGATCCCGCTTCCAGCGCAGGCGAGAAGGAACCTGGACGCTGGCCAGCAAAATCACAAAATGGCCTGCGCCCGCGAGCCAAAGAATGAGATCGAAGACGTGTTCGGCAGCAGGGTTGGTCATAAGGCACGAATGGCGCGCATGAAGGGAAGTATCACGCGCAAAACAAACGGCGGATGAAACAGCCAGAATACCGGCGCACTGGTGACGACCAGCATGAAGATCCAGGCTGTCAGCCCGCTTTGCAGGTTGAGTCTCCCGCCGAGACGTGATCGTTCGAGCGCCACCCCAAGGCCCTGGAGAATGAAATAAGCCGTCGGCAGTCCATATCCTCCGCGGGCGGGCACAGAAATAACCAGGTCGTGTATCAGCCCGGAGGCAAGAAAGACTAGGAACCCGGCTGCTGCTTCGCCGACATGCCTATGTAGCGGCCGGAAAATCAAGTCATGAGCCAGCTGGCGAAAGCCGAGATTCCAGCGCTTGCCCCAGAACTCGCTCAGATTTTTCGAGCGCGCCGGGTTCGACATAATCGGCCGGGCGTGGATACCGCACCATTGCCAAAACAAAGCGATCAGGTGAAAGCTGCCGAAATGCAACAAGAACACGAGGCCGAGCAGTCCGATCCATCCCCGCAGGAGCGGTTCTTGTTCGGGGACATAGCGGGCCGCTTCCCAAAGCAACCCGATACCCAACAGCGTCTTTCCAGCTGCCCACAGCCAATCGCGAAAATGGACTGACGGCAATTGCCGGCCGACGTCGAGAAAGGCGCCGGCATCCATCCCTGGCCAGGCAAAGAGGTAGGCGAGCGAGCGGCCTACGGTGTGCCCTACCTGGCTGCGTGCCTGCCACCAGGTCTGCCATTTGAGCCCGGCAAAAATCGCAAATGCCAGACTCCACATGAACAGCCAGGCGGGCATGCGGTCGCGAGCGACGATGGTAATGCCGGGAAAGAGAAGCAGCGGAAGCCAGCCTAACAGCGAGGAGGAGCTGGCAGCACTCGTAGACCCATCGGTCCTTGACAATGAGTGCGCGGATTCCGATTGACGGGTGGCCCCCATGTTTCTTGGGTTTCAATCTACAACCGCGCACGCACGGGAGCAATGAACGTCGGTAATTCGCTCTCGCCAGAAGGTTCGATTGCGCCGAACATTCCAGTTTGCCGGTCTCTGCTTTACACTGATCGGTTGAACGTATCCGATCAATTCCTGATTGAGCAACTGCGCTCCGGCGACGCGCGCGCCTTGGCGCGCGTCATCAGCATGGTCGAAAATCGCACGCCGGGGTGGTCAGATCTGCTGAAGGCGCTCTTCCCGTACACTGGTCGAGCGCGTCTGATCGGGTTGACTGGCGCGCCGGGAGCGGGGAAGAGCACGCTGGTTGATCATCTGGCGCGGCTTTACCGCAGGACGAAACGTCCCCACCCTGTCTCGCAAAGGACGCGAGACCAATCTCTGCAGAATCAGGATGGGGCACCCACACTCGAAAATCCCCACCCTTCGACAGGCTCAGGGCAGGCTTTCTCGCGCACAGAACGCGCGAAAAATGGGGCACCCAACGATGATAACTACACCGTCGGGATCATCGCGGTCGATCCGACCAGTCCCTACACCGGCGGAGCGATTCTGGGCGATCGCATCCGCATGCAAGAGCATTTCTCCGATCCCGGCATCTACATCCGCAGCATGGCGACGCGTGGCTCGCTGGGTGGGCTGGCGCGGACCACCGCGGACGTTGCCACAGTGCTCGATGCTTCCGGGCGCGACCTGATTCTGATTGAGACCGTCGGCGTGGGGCAGGATGAAGTCGACATCGTGCGACTGGCCGATGTGACGGTGGTGATCCTCGTCCCCGGCATGGGGGACGATGTGCAGACAATCAAGGCCGGTATCATGGAGATCGCCGACATTTTCGTCATCAATAAAAGCGACCGCGAAGGCGCCGAGCACGTGGAGCGCGAGATTCGCGCCTTGCAGTCGCTGGCTGGGCGGCAGGATGGCTGGACGCCGCCTATCGTGAAGACCGTGGCCAGTGAGGGAACTGGAGTGAGGGAACTCGCGGATGCGATCGCAAAATATGAAGAGTATTTGAAGAAAGAAAATCTGGTGCTGAAAAAGAGCGTGCAGAACTGGCAGGAGCGGCTGGTCGAGATGCTGCGCGACGCCATGCTGGAAAAGGCGCGAGAACAGCTGGGCGACGGCGCCGTGGCACGCCTGGCGGCGGAGGTCGCCGAGCATAAGCGCGATCCGTACACGCTGGTGGATGAGATTGCCAGTGCGGGAGGCGTGGGTAAAGCAGGTTCCTCACCGCCGCTTCGCGTCAATTCGGAATGACAAACGGAGTGGGATGGCTTTCAGCATTGATCATCTCGGCATTGCGGTGAAGTCGCTGGCGGCGGCGAAGGCGATCTACGAGAAGCTGGGCCTCAGCGTTTCTCCGGAAGAGACCGTTGAGCAGGAGCAGGTGCGGCTGGTGATGGTACCGGTAGGCGAGAGCCGGTTGGAATTGCTGGAAGCGACCTCAGAGAGTTCGGCGATCGCGAAGTTCATCGCCAAGCGGGGTGAGGGCCTGCATCATGTCTGCCTGCGCGTCCCGGATCTGCCGGTGGCGGTCGCGCGGCTGAAAAGAGATGGCGTGCGCCTGGTTTCTGACGAGATCAAGACCGGGGCGGGCGGACATCGCTACGTGTTCGTGCATCCGGCGAGCGCAGGCGGCGTGCTGCTGGAATTGGTGGAGGCTGCTGGGGAACCATGAAGTCGAAAAACGAAATCGAAAACGAGATCGTCGAGATTGTAAATCGCGAGACCGAGGCGTGGAACGCAAAGGACACCGACACGCTCGTCTCGCTTTTCCACCCGGACATGGTTTGGCCATGGCCACGAACCGCACAGTCGCACGATCCCATGGATTGGGTGATGGTATGGGGTCGCTACGACCGGGAGCGCTGGCGACGGGGCTGGCAGCAGTTGTTCGATACCCATGAACTTGTGCAACAACCGCCGCCAGATCCGGAAAATTGAGGTTTCGGAACAAGGCGATGGCGCATTCGCGGTGGTGGATGTGGATACTCTATGGCGCGACCCGGGCGGCGCGGATTTCCATTGGAAGGGACGCGCCTGCAAGGTGTTCAGCAAAGTAGACGGCCAGTGGAAGATGACCATGCACACTGGCCTCTTGGAATATTGAACAGGACCATCCGCGACCTAGCAGCGCCGACTGCCGACGATTCGCATGCTTCTTCTATGCTCCGACACTTCGGGCAAGCATGGCAGTATTGCGCTGGCGCGCGGCGAATTCGATGGCAACTGCCAGGTGTTCGACGTCGTTCCATTGGCCGGAGGCACTTTTTCCGCACAGCTTGTGCCGCAGATTGCAGCGCTGCTGGCCAAGCACGGATTCACGAAGGCGGATATTGACGGGTTCATCGTTGTTTCGGGGCCGGGGTCGTTTACCGGACTGCGTGTAGGGCTGGCGGCGATCAAGGCGCTGGCAGAGATTCTGAAGAAGCCGATCGCTGCGGTTTCGCTTTTAGAAGTTCTCGCTGTGAACAGCGGGTTGCAGGGAAGTGTTCTTACGGCGCTGGATGCGGGCCGGGGCGAGGTTTACGTCGGCGAGTATGAAATCTCCGAGAATTCCGCGCGGCTGGTGCGCCAGCGGTTGGTCAAAAGGGAAGAAGTTCTCGCAGAGGCGCAGAATCTGAAGTTGATCACGTCCCACGATGGACTCGCCGAGTCGGCCCGTGCCGCCGGGCTTCAGGCCTTGCTCGTGGAGCCGCTCGATGCCGGCGNGATGCCGGCGCGATTGCTCGGCTGGGCTGGAAGAAGATTCAGGGCGGCGAAACAGTTTCGCCCGAACAGCTGGAAGCGAACTACATTCGCCGCTCCGACGCGGAGATTTTTGCGAAGCTGGGCTCCTAGCTGGTGGCTTTTGGCTCTTGGCTTGAAGCCCTCGGAATCAGGGAATGGGAGGCTCAATCCTGCTGCGTGTCCGCTCGGCCACCGCCGCCGATATCCCCGCCATGATGAGTCTGGAGCGGCCGTGCGCGACGGCGGCTCATTGGGCGGAGAGCCAGTATCAACAGGCGTTGCAATCCAGTGGACGCGACCCCACGTACCTGGCGCTGGTGGCGGAACAGGGCGGAAGTTTACCTTTGCAGGGGTTTCTGATTGCCTGGCGAATCCATCCCGAATGGGAGTTGGAAAACGTGGTGGTCGCTGCAGAAGCGCGGCGGAAGGGGTTGGCGACGCGGCTCCTGGGCGAATTCTTGAGTCAAGCCAGGCAAACAAACGGCGAAGCTGTGCACCTGGAAGTCCGCGAGTCGAACCAGGCCGCCCGAGCGCTCTATCGGAAGTGCGGATTCGAGGAGGCTGGCCGGCGTAAGGGCTACTACGCCAATCCGACCGAGGATGCAGTCCTGTACCGGCGGAGCCTGGCCTGACCGTTCTCAAAACGAGACCGCACGGCGTCAAGTCGCTTTTGCACCACTTTTTTGGCATTGAACCAGTTTTGGGGCTGTGCTAACTTGAGGCCATAATCCCGGTTTGGAGGTCTGCTGGATGCTGACTCCGAGAGACCAACTCCTGACCAGCAACGAGGAATTTCGCAAGCTGGTTCAGGAGCACACGCAGTATTCCCAACGCCTCGATTCCCTCACCCAAAAACGTTATCTCAGCGAAGACGAAAAGCTGGAAGAGGTTCGTCTGAAGAAGCTGAAACTGCGGCTGCGAGACCAGATGGAAGCTATCGAGCGGCAGTTCCGGCAGCAGTATGGCGTACACGTAGCCTAAGAATTCTGGCCAACTCCCCCGCGGCCGTCGCCGCAAGGGAGTAACTTATCTTCGACCTGGCGCGTGCGAGCGCCTTTTCTTATTTGTACTTACGGGCGCCTCGGGCGAAACTGTCCCTGCCTGACGAACGCTGCACTATAATTGGTTTCGCCCCCATGGTTCGCGATGGCTATTTCTACGCCGCGCCATTGATTGCCGCCGGCCTACTGGTGGGCTGGCTGGCAAGCCCCGTCTGGGCGGCCGTGCCTTTCCTGCTGGCCGTGTTTTTCTTGTGGTTTTTCCGCGATCCGGAGCGGACGATNTCCGCAGGAGGCGGGCGCCGTGGTTTCTCCCGGGGACGGCAAGGTGACCGATGTTGCGCCGGTCACGGTCGGAGGCGAGCAGAAGACCCGCGTCAGCATCTTCCTGAGCGTTTTTGACGTGCACGTGAATCGCTCCCCGATCGCGGGCACGATCCGCGACGTGCGCTACCAGCGCGGCCAGTTCCTAAACGCAATGAACAAAGTTTCTGCTGAGCAGAATGAGCAGAACGTTGTCACGGTTGAGGGCGACGGCCAGACGGTGGTTTTCAAGCAGATCGCCGGGGTGCTGGCGCGGAGGATCGTCTTTCATCCCAAGGTCGGGGACTATCTCGAACGCGGCCAGCGGGTGGGGTTGATCAAGTTCGGGTCGCGCGTCGACGTGCTGTTTGACTCTTCGGCTCAGGTGAACGTCAAGGTTGGCGACCGCGTGCGCGGAGGCGCCAGCGTCGTTGCCTATTTGCCGGTGCGGGAACTTGCGGTCGCAGGAAGCTCTGCGAAGGCCGAAAGGGTGCGCTGATGGATGCCGTCACCCACAAGCCGCGGCGCCGCCGCTTCAGCAAAGGGATGTACCTGCTTCCCTCCCTGTTCACGACCGCCAACATGGCGGCCGGGTTCTACGCCATCTTGCAAGTCATGCACGCGACGGTGTCGGAGTACTGGCATCTGGACCACGCTGCCATGGCGATTGGCTTTGCGGTGCTGTTTGACGGACTGGACGGACGCATCGCGCGCATGACCGGCACGAGCAGCGATTTTGGTAAGGAACTGGATTCGCTGGCCGATGTGATTGCCTTTGGCGTGGCGCCTGCCATGCTGGCCTGGACCTGGGGCTTTCACCTGATGCCGGAGGTCGCCCTGACCGAATGGCACATCAAACTGACGCAGTTGGGCGCGATCGCCAGTTTTCTGTTCCTGATGGCGGGCGCGAGCCGCCTGGCCCGTTTCAACATCACGTCGAATCCGCAGCCTTCGAATCCGGGACGGCCGGGCAAGAGATATTTTGTCNGGCATGCCGATTCCGGCGGGGGCAGGCGTGATCGCGGCGGTGGTTCACTTCGAGTCGGGCGATCCGATTGTCTCCTGGTATACGGCGCTGACCTGGCTGGCCATGGTGACAGCCGTGGCGTATCTGATGGTGAGCACGTGGCGCTTCTATAGCTTTAAGGATATCGATTTCCGTTCCCGCCATCCCTTTCGCCTGATTGTTTTTCTCGGCGCTCTGTTTGCCTCGATCTGGTTTTTTTCGCGGCCGGTGCTGTTCGGCGTGGCTCTGCTCTACATGTTCTCGGGCATCTTCTGGCGGCTGCAGTGGCTGTTTCGCCGCCGAGGCAATCCTCCGCCTCCCGCCTATAAGGAGGCCTCACAGCTGTCATGAGCGCGACCTCCAAGCCCATGCCAGCTTCTCATGCAGGCAGTCGCGGACATCTCTACCGGGCTGCGATTGTGGGCGCGGCCTCGCTCAAGGGCAAGGAAATTGCCGAGATGCTGAACGAGCGCAATTTTCCGGCTTCGGACGTGCGCCTGCTCGACGACGACGAATCGCTCGGCCAGCTGGAGGCGATGGGCGACGAAATCAGCTTCATCCAGAGCGTGCGGGCAGAACAGTTCGAGCACGTGGACTTCACTTTCTTTGCCTCCGACCCCGAGTGCACACGCAAGACCTGGAAGAGAGCCCGGGATGCGGGGAGCGCCATCATTGACCTCTCGTCGGCGCTCGAAGATGAACTGGGCGCAACCGTGCGCTCCCTGTGGGTGGAGCGCGAACGGGGACAAATTCTGCCGCCGGAGCTGCAGCCGGGGCCATGCGTGGTGGCCCATCCTGCGGCTGTGATTCTGGCGATGCTGCTGCTGCGCGTGCGGAAGGCAGGTACCATCAGGCGGGCGGCGGCGACAGTTTTTGAACCTGCGTCGGAGCGGGGGCAGAAGGGCATGGACGAGCTGCATCAGCAGACCGTGAACCTGCTCTCGTTTCAGCCCCTGCCCAAGGATGTTTACGACGCGCAAGTGGCTTTCAACGTGGTGGCGCGTTACGGCCAGAAGTCGCAGCCCTCGCTCGATTCCGCCGAGCAGCGGGTGTTGCGCCACTATCGCAGAATTGCCGGGGACGATGCTCCCCAGCCGGCGCTGATGCTGGTCCAGGCACCGGTGTTCCACGGCCATTCGCTAGCGCTCTTCGTGGAAACCGAGCAGCCGGTGGAATTGGCGGTTTGGGCACAGGCTTTGGCGGGAGATCACGTCACGATTCCGGGAGCGGAGGAAGACGCGCCCAGCAGCGTTAGCTCGGCCGGACAGGCCGAAATCCTGCTGTCGCTGAAGAAAGATGGCAGCCAGGCGAACGGCGTGTGGTTGTGGGCCGCGGCCGACAACCTGCGTATTGCCGCGCTCACTGCGATCGAATGCGCCGAGAGCATGACAGCCACTCGGCCGGTGGGGAAGGTTCAGTGAACGTGCGCTGGGCATGGTGCGGGCTGCTGCTGTGCACCACGGGATGCGGCTATCACATGGCCGGCCACGCGGTGCAGCTACCGGAAAACATTAAAACCATCGCCGTTCCCACCTTCAAAAACGAAACCAGCACGTATCGTATCGAGCAACTGCTCACGGCCTCGGTGGTGCGCGAATTCACCACGCGCACGCATTACCATTTGCTGAACGATGTGACTGACGAGGCCGATGCTACCCTGCTCGGGACAGTTGTTTCCACGGCCGCGTCGCCTCTGGCTTACAACTCGAAGACCGGGCAAACTGCGAGTGTGCTGGTGGTGGTGAGCATGCGAGTTTCATTGACTGACCGACAGGGCAAGGTGCTCTACCAGAATCCGGCGTACGTGTTTCGCGAGCAATACGAAGTGTCACAGGACCTGACCAGTTTCTTTGAAGAGAATTCGCCGGCCTTCCGGCGGCTTTCGCAGGATTTCGCTCGCACCCTGGTTTCGGACATTCTGGAGAATTTCTAAATGCTTGAGTCTGCCTTCGTGAGCATTACAATGACCGGGAACTTCTGATGCGCGCTTTTGCCCAGGCCGAACGTTTTGTCAGCGAGCTTGAGTCGCGCAAGCTGCGCCCGGCTTACGTTTTCGTGGGCGATGAGGCTTTCTTCCGCAAGCGTTTTCGCGACGCGATCCTTGAGCACCTGGTGCCCGTCGATCTGCGCGAATTCAGTTTGTTCGAGTTTGATCTCGCAGAAACCGATCTGGCCGAGATTCTCGATCGCGCCCGCACGCCCTCGCTGATGGCGCCGTTTCAAGTGTTCTTCGTGCGTGGTGTGAAGAATCTCTTTGGCCGGGGCTCGAATGAAGAAAAACTGGCGGCAATCGAAGACTACTGCAACAATCCCAATCCCCATGCGCTGATCGTCTTCGTTGCCGATCACATCAGCATTCCCGCCGATGTCCGCCGCATGGAGATGCAAGACAAAGAGCGCTACCAGCGCATCCGCGAAACCATGGGTCAGTACTGCGGCATTGTCGAACTGGCACGCGTGGAAGAAGGCGAAGCTGTGCGCTGGATCTCCGACTATTGCGGCGGCCGCAGCGTGACGATTGAGCCCGACGGCGCTCGCGAGCTGGTCGACGCGCTGGGCGGCGACATGNATGATGATCTCCAACGAACTGGAGAAGCTGATTCTCTACGCGGGCGAAAAGAAGCGCATTACGCTGGGTGACGTGGAGACCATGGTGCTCGCGGCCAAGCAGCGGTCGCTGTACGAACTCACGGACGCCATCTCAGCCAAAGACCGCGTGCGCGCTCTGGAGGTGCTGGACGCGATCCTGGCTTCGGGCGAAGGCGAAGAGGCCGCCATCGGCCACATCTACATGCTGGCGAAGACCTTCCGCCAGATGCTGGTGATTCTCGAGCGCAACGTCCGCGACCAGCGCATGTTGTGGGCGGCGCTGTGGCAGGGATTCCGCGTGNCCTCCGTTTGCCGCCGACGACATCATCAAGCAGGCGCGGCGCTACAAGTCGCGACGGGAGCTGACACGATCGATCCGCCTGGTCGCGAAGGCAGACCTGGCCTTGCGCTCGAATCCAGTGAGCAAACGTCTGGTGCTGGAAAAGCTGGTGATGGACTTGACCACTGAGCCCAAGCTGGAGGCGCCGGGGTGGATGCAGGAGCAGCTGCCGGTGTGAGAGAAGCTTTCAGCAGTCAGCAATCAGCTCTCAGCCCAGAGCCCCCGCTGGGTGCGATATACTCCCTGCCCCAAGGCGAACTCAGTTGACGATGGTAAGCCAGGGTGACGTGGTTTCCTACGTGGAGATGTGCGCCGATTTCGGTGTCAGTCTTCAGCGGGGTATGAACTTTCGCCTCAAGGGGAACGAGAGCATTATTCTTATGAGTCTTCGACGGGGCGCCCCGTATGCGGATCGCGTAGAAGAGGGCGGACGGGTGATCATCTACGAGGGGCACGACATCTCCAGAACTCAGGGCGGGCAAGAACCTAAGAGCGTCGACCAACCCGAGTTCCTGCCCAGCGGGCGACCGACACAGAACGGCTTATTCCTCGATGCGGTCAAACGCTACAAATTAGGCCGGATTGAAGCCGAGCGGGTAAGGGTGTTTGAAAAGATTCGCGACGGTATCTGGGTCTACAACGGGCTGTTCAAATTGGTCGATGCTTGGCAAGAAACCTCGGGTCGACGCCAGGTGTTTAAGTTCAAACTCGAGATTGTCGATCAACGCGTGCCGGTTGGCGGAGACTCGGCTCAAAACAACGATCATGATCGAGTGGTTCCGGCGGCGGTGAAGATCGAAGTGTGGAAACGCGATAGGGGTCGTTGTGTAAAGTGCGGGAGCAGGGAGAATCTCCACTTTGATCACATCATCCCCTATTCACAAGGAGGCTCTTCGAAAAACGCGTACAACATTCAAATCTTGTGTTCCCGGCATAATCTTGAGAAAAGAGACAGGATCGAGTAATCAAGTTGCGTCGAATCAGAGCTGAGTGGCGACCCCCGAACCCTAGCGGCGCGAGGACCCTGGCGTTCGGGCGCGATTTGTAGCGCGAGGCCGCGCCGTTCGGCGGCCTGACGTTTCACGCTGGAATCGCTNGTAGCGCGAGGCCGCGCCGTTCGGCGGCCTGATGTTTCACGCAGGAATCGCTACAAGGTGTACTCTTATGCGCAACCTTATCACCTTTCTCGCAGTCGTGTTTCTCACGCACAGCGCGACAGCACAGAAAACGATTTCATTCCCGACCGAGGATGGCGGTGTCATCTTTGCCGATATCTACGGAAACGGCGACAGAGCTGTCGTGCTTGCTCATGGAGGCCGGTTCAACAAGGAAAGTTGGGCGAAGCAGGCCCAAGCCCTGGAGGCAGCCGGGTTTCAGGTCCTGGCGCTCGATTTCCGCGGCTATGGCAAGTCGCACGGCCCGGGTGACTCCGATCCTTTAGGCGCACCGCTCCATCTCGACGTGCTCGCGGCGGTTCGCTATTTGCATAAGAACGGCGCGAGGAGCGTTTCGATCGTCGGCGGCAGTATGGGAGGAGCTGCCGCCGGGGACGCGTCCATCGCGTCGCAGCGGGGTGAGATCGATCGTCTGGTGTTGCTTGGCGCAGCGCCGAACGGACCGGCTGACAAACTCAAATCGCCCATTCTGTACATGGTGGCACGCGACGACGCCAACGAGGGCGGCCCGCGTCTTCCGGGGATTCGCGCACAGTATGAGAAATCTCCGCAGCCGAAGGAACTGATTGTCCTCGACGGGTCGGCGCACGCTCAGTACCTATTCCAAACGAATGAAGGCGAGCGCGTGATGCGAGAGATCCTTCGATTTCTTGCGGAAAAGTAAACCAGTCGTCTGAAACCCTACTTCAGCGCCACGATCCCGGCATTCAGACGCGACTTGTAGCGCGACGCCGTGTTCTCGTGCAGGATGCCCTTCTGAATAGCTTTATCGAGGGCGGAAACTGTTTCGCGATACAGCTGTTCTGCTGCACCCTTGTCGCCTTTGGCGATGGTCTCGCGCAATTCGCGGAGCTGGGTGCGCAGACGGGAGGTGTTGGCGCGGTTGCGGGCGGTGCGNACGTACGGTCTGGCGAGCACGCTTCAGCGCCGAAAAATGATTAGCCATGAGTGATTCGTTACCTTTGTGCTTCCAGAGAGATATTCGGGTGAGTACCGAATGCACTATTCTACGAGAATGGTTGTCGGCGGGTCAATCGCATGCCATCGAACACAACGGACGCCCTGCAGCGGCTCAAGGTACTGATTGATTCCTCAACTCCGATCGTGGCCATGGAAACGGTCGAGGAGGTGCGGGCCGTGCGCATGGTGCGGGCGGCGTGTTCCGCGCTCAATCTCGCGACCTTCGAGTGGAGTGTTGCCAGCGGCCTGATGCGCTCCGGCAGCAGCGTTGGCGAGGTAGTCATGGGCCACCATTTCGACGCTGGCTCGCTGGGCGCGTTCGTGCCAACCGAAACCATCGAGCAAAACGCCAAAGCGCTTTACAACAGCCGGGAGCCGGCGCAAATGCTGGCCAACTTGGAAGGCATTTCGATCGATGCGGTATTCATTCTCAAGGATCTGCACAGGCACCTGGATGATCCGGTCGTGGTACGCCGCCTGCGGGACGTAGGCCAGCGCTTTTCGACCAATCGCCGAACCGTGGTTCTGACCGCTCCCAAGCTCGAGATTCCGCCCGAACTGCGTAGTCTGGTGGAGCTTTTTGAACTCCCGCTGCCCGATCGTGAGCGCCTGCGCCAGATCATCGATGAAACGCTGGTGCGCATCGGCAAGGCTCACACGTTGCAGAGAAAACTCGATGCGGCTGGCTTGAACGCCATCGCCGAAAATCTGCGCGGCCTTACAGAAGAAGAGGCGGAACGCGCCATTTCGCAGGCACTGGTCACGCGCTATGCCCTTTGCCCTGAGATCGTGACCGACGTCCTCGAGACCAAGAAAGCGCTGCTCAAGCGCTCAGAGATGGTGGAGTTTGTCGAGGCTGGCGACGCAATGTCCAGTGTCGGCGGCCTGGAAAACCTGAAGCATTGGCTGGGACAGCGGAAGGGCGCGTGGGAAGACGCGGCGCGCGAGTTCGGGCTGGACCCACCGCGAGGCGTGGTCATCCTGGGCGTGCAGGGTTGCGGAAAATCGCTTTGTGCCCGGGCTGTCGCCGGAGAATGGAGGCTGCCGCTGGTGAAGTTCGACACATCGGCGGTCTACGACAAGTACATCGGTGAGACGGAAAAGCGCATTCGCAAGGTTTTTCAAGTCGCGGAGGGGCTGGCCCCGTGCGTGTTGTGGATCGACGAACTGGAAAAAGTGTTTGCGGGAAGCGGGCCGGACTCCGCTTCGGCGGATGCGGGAGTCTCCTCGCGCCTGCTGGCCGCCTTCCTGTCGTGGATGCAGGACCGCAAGGCGCCTGTGTTCGTGGCCGCCACATGCAATAACGTGTCTGTGCTTCCCCCCGAACTTATCCGCAAAGGACGTTTCGACGAGCTTTTCTTTGTGGACCTTCCGAATCAGGCTGAGCGCAAACAGATTTTCGCCATTCAACTGGAACGGCGAAAACGCAAGCCCGCGGAATTTGACTTGGAGCAGATTGCCGTGGCTGCGAAAGGATACTCTGGCGCGGAGATTGACGCCGCCGTCCAGACGGCGCTCTACACCGCCTATTCCGCGAAATCGAATCTGACGACTCAGTCCCTCGCCCAGGCTCTGCGACAGACCGTACCTCTCTCCCGAACACGGGCGGAAGAGATTGAGACGCTGCGCCAATGGGCGAGGACGCGGGCAGTGCCGGCATCTTCCAGCGGCACCCAGGAGTAGGATGCTTGCCATTGACTCCCACTTCCCCTGGGGGTAGGCTTTAAGCAATGGTGGTGGTTGGCCCTCTGGGCGTGAGCATTCCGGCTGGTCCCGTCTCCAAGCGAAACCTTGCTTTGTCGATGAAGTGGGACACGTGTCGGTGCGCGTCGAGTAACCGAGGCCGCCAAGCCTCGCTCGGCTGGACAGCCCCTTCGACTTCGCTCAGGGCAGGCGGGGCCGCTGTCCACATATGGTCTGTCGAAGAAACTGAATGAAGAAGAGTATCGGGATCAGTCCCAACATCGAGACTCTGTTCGGCACACGCGATGAAAATGTGCGCGTGCTCGAAGACGGGCTCAACATCACCATCAACCTGCGATCGAATTCCATCGAGTTAGAAGGTGCGGCCCGAGACGTGGCGCGCGCGGAGCAGGTCTTCACCGACTACGAGAGCCTGCAGCGCTCCGGGTTCAGCTTCAACAACGGCGACCTCAACAGCATGCTGCGCGTGCTCATGGCCGACGCGAATGCGACCCTGCGCAGCCTGGCCGAAGCCGGGCGCCAGCGCTCCTTTGGCCGGCGTACGGTGCAGCCGAAGAGCCTCAACCAGCGGCGTTATCTCGAAGCGATCGAGAAGTACGACATGGTCTTCGGCATTGGTCCGGCGGGCACAGGCAAGACGTACCTTGCGGTGGCGATGGCGATTTCCGCGTTGCTGGCCAAGCGCGTGAACCGCATCATTCTCGCCCGGCCGGCGGTCGAAGCGGGCGAGCGTCTGGGTTTTTTGCCCGGCACGCTGCAAGACAAGATCGATCCCTATCTGCGGCCGCTTTATGACGCCTTGTATGACATGCTCGATCCCGAGAAAGTGGATCGTTACCTGGAGAAGAACGTCATTGAGATAGCTCCCATTGCGTTCATGCGCGGACGCACGCTCAACGATTCGTTCGTGATTCTCGATGAGGCGCAGAACACGACGTCTGAGCAGATGAAAATGTTCGTTACCCGGCTGGGGTTCAACTCGAAAGCCGTGATCACGGGCGACATCACGCAGATTGACTTGCCCAGCGCCCGGCGCAGTGGTTTGCTCGAAGCGGTGGATGTGCTGAAGAGCGTGGAGGGCCTGACGTTCATCTATTTCGATGAAGGTGACGTGGTGCGGCATCACCTGGTGCAGCGCATTATCCGCGCTTATGACGAGCACAAGGCGCGCGTGGCTGAGGAGCAGATGATGCTGCTGGCCGAAAATAACAAAGCGGGCGAAGCGAAGCCGGCGGAGTCGAAGATTGCAGAGGCTGGCGCGAATGGCAAGGTGGCCGGCGCGGCTCCGGACGGGGAGAAGCCGACATCCGCTGAAGCAGAGGGATAGTCGTTAGGCAAACGGCAGGAGGGCTTCCATGGGCCCTCCTGTTTGTTTTGGCGGGATCGCCGACACTCAGGGATGCGGGGGCAAGGCGGGACTACGCCGAGGGACATTGGTCATCTGGCTAAAACGCGTTGCGGGTTTGAGCACAGCAGCGCTGGAGCGTTTTCTCGTGCGCGCTCGCAGGGCCGTGCGGCTCTCTGGTCAGATCAACGTGCTGGTGACTAGCAGCGCGGCGGTGCGGTCCCTGAACCGGCGATTTCGTGGGAAGGACAAAGCTACGGATGTGCTCTCATTTCCAGCTTCATCTGCGAGACGCGGCAAGCGGGCACTGCTTGCGGGAGAGATTGCCATTTCGGCCGACGTGGCGACTCAGAACGCTCTCCGGCTGGGACACTCTCCGGCAGAGGAAGTGAAGATTCTCGCGCTGCACGGGATTCTGCATCTGGCGGGCTTCGACCATGAACGCGATAATGGCACAATGGCGCGGGAAGAATTGCGATTGCGGCGTGTGTTGCGTTTGCCCGTGGGACTGATCGAGCGCACCGCAGCCGCGAACCGGCCTTTGGCAAAACGAACCCGAAGGCCAGCCGGCGTGCAGACGCGGAGGACGGAATGAATCTGTCGATCGCAGCCGCGTTGGTTCTCCTGCTGGGGCTGCTGACGCTGGTCTCCTACGTCGACAGGGTTTATCAGGAGATCGGGAAGTTCCTGTCGCGCGAATTTCAAGACAACATCGACGTCTTTGAACAGAAGGTGGAACCGAAGCTGCGGGTCAGCCGCACGCGGGCCTCGCTGTCGATGGCCGTGCTCACGCAGTTGACCATGGCGGCGATCGCGCTGCTGGTGGGCTTCACAATCTTCAGTGACCAGCGGTGGTCGGTCTACGAGATACTGCAGGCCACGCTGAGCCTCATCCTGATTGTGGTTCTTTGCAATCGCTTCCTGCCTTTCGTGTTTTTCTCGCGCACGAGTGGCGCCTGGCTGATT
>OCOJ01032893.1_pt2 | contig 19140 bp, 17 predicted proteins | sample 1539251 | NCBI WGS metagenome assembly OCOJ01 (sample SAMN01911457, study PRJEB22624) | soil metagenome | biome: Soil | place: Malaysia | collected 2012-04-30 | depth RA_metagenome m | reverse complement strand
CACCCACACTGCTGGGGAAAGTGCGAACAGTGGCAGTTGCTGCTTTTGGCATAAGAAAACCTCCTCGGGAAGGCAGAATTCTGAAGAGTAAGATAGCAGCGAGCGGAAAAAAGATACAGGATAGTTTAGTCTGGATCAAAAGACCGACTTAGTCGCGCACGAGGGGGCGAGGCTCCACAACGTCGGCATAAAGTTTGTCGATGAGGTCGCGATATTGCTTTTCGACGACGCGCCGCTTGAGCTTCATGGTGAAAGTGAGCGTCCCGTTAGCAAAAGTGAAGTCGTCCGGAAGGAGAGCAAAACGCTTGATGGATTCGTACGTAGCGAGATGAGCGCTAAGGCGGTGGACCTCCTCTTCGATCAGAGCGTAGGTGCGGGGATGAGCGGCCATCTCCGCACTTGAGGAGAACTTCAGACTCTCCTCAGCAAGCTTAGCAGCGATGGTGACCGGATTGATGACGATGAGGGCAACCACGAACTTGCGCTGATCCCCGACGACCATGGCATTCAGAATGAACGGGCTGGTTTTGAGCGTGTTTTCGATGGGCTGCGGGGCCACGAACTTGCCCGCGGCGGTTTTAAGGAGATCCTTTTTGCGATCGGTGATGAAGAGGTAGTTGTCCTTATCGAGGTAGCCAATATCACCGGTCTTGAACCAGCCGTCTTCGGTAAAAGCATCCCGGGTGTATTCGGGAGATTTATAGTAACCCTGCATGACGCAGGGACCCTTGGCGAGGATCTCCTCGTCATCCGCGATGCGAATCTGAACGTTGGGAATCGGTTGGCCGGAACTGCCAATGCGGTTATGTGGATAGTTCGAAGTGAGGACGGGTGAAGTTTCCGTGAGGCCATAGCCTTGATAAATAGGAATGCCGACGGCCCAGAAAAATTCGGCGAGCGATTTGGAAAGGGGCGCGCCGCCAGAAAGCACGAGCCGCAAGCGGCCGCCGGTGCCGGCACGAATCTTCGAATAGACAAGCTTGTCAGCGAAAGCCCACCTCAGCCTAACGCCCAGGCTTGCGGATTTTTCGCCGCAACGCCAAGAAGCCGAGTCCTTTGCCGCCTCCATCGCAAAATCAAAAATCTTGCGTTTGATGCCGCTGTTCTTCGAGCCCTGCTCCATCAGGCGCGCATAGATTTTTTCAAAGACGCGCGGTACGGCCGCGAGCATGGTGGGATGAACTTCCAGCAGAGCCTGCGCGACATTCTCAACCACATCCACGTAAGCCAGGGGACAACCGAGAAAAATGCAAAGGTAATCCACCATGCGCCCATAAACATGGGCAAGGGGAAGAAAGGAGACGGCGACATCGGACTCCGGGGTCAAATCGATGTCGCGGCAACTGTCCGTGACATTCGAGCTGAAATTCGTGTGCGTGAGCATGACGCCTTTAGGCTCACCAGTAGTGCCAGAAGTGTAAATGAGGGAGGCAAGTTGACTTGGCGCGACCTGACCAACGCGCAGACGGTAAGCAGCAATTTCCGCGGCACCGGAGGAGGCGATGAGCGTCTCGTAACGCAGGTATTCCGCAGGCATGGCGTCGCCCGCTTCGGCGACGATGACATGCTGGACATGCTCGAGGTGATCCCGCACCCGAAGGAATTTTGCCAACTGTTGGGTTCCCCCAATAAACAAGACCTTGGCTCCGCAATGATTCAAGATATAGGTCATGCGGTCCGGAGATTCGTTGAAATAAACGGGAACAGTCACGGCCCCGGAGCCGCTGATGGCGAAATCGGCGGTATGCCATTCCGGACAATTGGGAGCAAAGAGGCCAACGCGGTCGCCCGATTTCACCCCCAGTTCAACCAAGCTGTCGGCCAGACCGGCTACGCGGCGGAGGAACTCCTGGGAAGAGATGGCTTCCCAGCGGTCGCCACGGCGGACCAACTGCGCGCGTGGAGACGGGCATGCATCGACAGCATGAAGAAATCGAGAGGGGAGCGTGCCGTAAGTCATGCGTTTTTTTCAATGTACCCTACACCGAACGGAGAAGCAATCCGGCAACTACGGCAGTCTCGCGATTGGGGAGCGAGACAGGCGGAAGCTGCGTTAAGATGAGAGCGGGAGCGGAATGTATGAGCGTGACAATACCTGTGATGAACGATGCCGCCACANCCCGCCACAAGCCGTGGGCCCTTTCGCGCGCCGCGAGGGAAGGAACTTTCCTGCAAGGGCTGGCAGCAAGAAGCTGCACTGCGCATGCTGCTGAACAATCTGGATCCCGAGGTAGGGGAGAAACCGGAAGAACTGGTCGTGTACGGCGGGACAGGAAAGGCCGCCCGGAACTGGGATTGTTTCCATGCCATTGTGAAATCCCTGCGAGCCCTGGAGGGCGACGAGACTTTGCTGGTGCAATCGGGAAAGCCAGTGGGCGTTTTCCGCACGCATGAATATTCGCCGCGGGTGCTATTGTGCAATTCCAACCTGGTCGGCCACTGGGATAACTGGGAGAAATTCAACGAGCTCGACCGCGCCGGTCTGATGATGTACGGCCAGATGACGGCGGGAAGCTGGATCTACATTGGAACGCAGGGGATTTTGCAGGGAACGTACGAAACGTTCGCGGCGGCCGCCAAAAAGCATTTTGGCGGCGACTTAGGCGGAAAGCTGGTCGTGACTGGCGGAATGGGAGGGATGGGAGGGGCCCAACCACTGGCAGGAACGATGAATGGCGGTGCCTTTTTGGGAATCGATGTGGATCCGGAAAGAATCAAGAGGCGGGTGAAGACCGGCTACTGCGATGTGATGGTGACGTCGTTGGACGAAGCCTTGCGGATTCTCAAGAATGCGGTCCGCAAACGGGAAGCAACCTCGGTGGGTTTGGTCGGCAATTGCGCTGATCTCATTCCCGAACTTGCCAAGCGCGGCGTCGTGCCCGATGTGTTGACAGATCAGACGAGCGCGCACGATCCCATCGGCGGGTACGTGCCGAACGGGATGACGCTTGAGCAGGCATTGGAGCTGCGCAAGAAGAATCCGCAGGAGTACCGGAAACGCGCTATTGCGGCCATCGGCGAGCACGTCCAGGGCATGTTGGATTTGCAGAAATTGGGTGCGGTGACGTTTGATTATGGCAACAACATTCGGACCTTTGCGTATGAAGCGGGGGTGAAGAATGCGTACGACTTTCCTGGGTTTGTGCCGGCCTACATTCGTCCGCTTTTTTGTGAAGGGAGAGGACCGTTCCGGTGGGCGGCGCTCTCCGGCGAGGCGTCCGATATCGCGCGGACGGATCAATTGGTGCTGGAGATGTTCCCTGAAAATCAGCTCTTGAGGCGGTGGATCAGTCTCGCAGGGAAGAAGGTGAAGTTTCAGGGCCTGCCCTCGCGAATTTGCTGGCTGGGGTACGGTGAGCGTGACAAGTTTGGCTTGGCCATTAACGACCTGGTAGCAAAAGGGGAGTTGAAGGCTCCCATTGTGATGGGGAGAGACCATCTCGACTGCGGGTCGGTGGCCTCTCCATACCGCGAAACGGAAGCAATGAAGGATGGATCCGATGCGGTAGCCGATTGGGCGTTGCTCAACGCCCTGGTGAACACTGCCAGCGGAGCCTCGTGGGTGTCCATCCACAATGGCGGCGGGGTGGGGATCGGCTACTCGCAGCACGCGGGCCAAGTGGCTTGTGCCGATGGCACCAAAGAGATGGCCAAGCGCATCGAACGAGTGTTGACCAACGACCCGGGGATGGGCGTTGTGCGACACGTGGATGCAGGGTATCCGGACGCCATTAACTTTGCGAGGAAAACCGGCGTAAAGATCCCGATGCTTTGAGACGGGATTCGGCCACCCATGCGGGAGTCGAGTTTTGTTCGTGCGAGCGGACAAAGCACGGACCGGCAGCAGAAATCTGGCGAGGGAGCAAGACGATGTACACAGTATTAGGTGCAACGGGGAATATCGGATCTGTAATTACGAAGACGCTGCTGGAAAAGGGCGAGTCAGTGCGAGTGGTTGGCAGGAATGCGGCGAGGCTGCATCCCTTTGTTCTCAAGGGCGCTGAACCGTTCGTCGGTGACGTTACCGACGCGGAGGCGCTTACGCGGGCACTCATGGGTGCGCGGGCCGCATTTTTGATGATCCCGCCAGGAATGAAATCACCAGACTACCGCGCGGACCAGGAACGCACCAGCGACGCAATTTCCGCTGCCGTCAGGAATGCGGGGCTGCAGCATGCGGTCAATCTGAGCAGCATTGGCGCACAAGCAGCGGAAGGAACCGGACCGATCCTCGGGCTGCACACGTGCGAACAAAAGCTCAACGCCGTGGAGAGACTTAACGTGCTGCACCTGCGGCCGGCTTACTTTTTCGAAAATCATCTTGCAGGGATCAGCATGATCCAAATGATGGGTATCTTCGGAGGCGCGATAAGAGGCGATTTGAAGATTCCAATGATCGCTACAAAGGACATCGGGGCATACGCTGCCGAGCGATTGCTAAAACTGGACTTCGATGGAAAACAGACGCAAGAGCTGCTGGGGGAACGAGACCTCAGCATGAATGAGGTTGCGGTCATAATTGGCCGCGCACTGAACAAGCAGAATTTGCTCTACGCGCAATTCCCTTACGATCAGGTGCAACAGGTGCTGGTGCAGATGGGCACGCCACCCAAAACGGCGGCAATGTTCATCGAAATGTTCCAGGGATTCAACAGCGGAATTGTGACCGGCACCGAGCCACGGTCTGAGAAAAATGCAACGCCTACCACCTTCGAAACGTTTGTGAAGGATGTCTTCGTGCCAGCCTATCAGGGGATTGCTGTTGGGGCTTAAGTGGAGATGCTTTCGGGCGGAGAGACGATAACGACACATTGACGCAGAGCCTGCTCATTACAGGTGCTTCGCAACTCCTGACCTTGCGCGGAGCAGTTCCGCGGCGGGGCAGTTCCCTTTCCAAGCTTGGTATCGAAAAAGACGGAGCGCTACTCGTGCGCGATGGACAGATCGTGGCAGCCGGAGCGCGTTCGCAGGTTGAGAGGCAAAAAGAGGCAAAACAAGCAGAGAAGCTGGATGTCGGCGGGCGCGTCGTGCTTCCCGGCTTCGTCGATTCTCATACCCATCTCATTCATGCGGCCAGCCGCGCCGAAGAATACGAGCTGAAAATACAAGGCGCCAGCTATGAGGAAATAGCGCGCAAAGGCGGAGGGATTCTCAATTCCGTCCAGAAACTTCGAAAAGCGACTTCCGACGCACTGAAAGCACGGGCTCGCGCAACTCTGGAGGAATTTGCATCATTTGGCACGACCACCGTGGAAGCGAAAAGCGGCTACGGCCTGGACTTGACGAGTGAGTTGCGCATTCTGAGGCTTCAGCACGAGTTGAACAGTGAACAGCCTCTGGAAATTGTGTCGACGTTTCTCGGCGCCCACGTGGTGCCTCCGGAATTTCGCGGGAAATCAAACGGGGAAGAACAGTACGTTGGTCTTTTGTTAGAAAAGATGTTGCCGGAAGTAGTGAAGGAGGGATTGGCGGAATTCTGTGATGCATTCTGCGACCGCGTGGCGTTCACGAGGGAGCAGTCACGGCGGATATTGAGCGAAGGCAAACTGCGCGGATTGGCGCCGCGAATACACGCGGAGCAATTGTCCCGCACCGGNAGCGACGCAATTGGCGGTAGAACTTGGCGCGGCAAGCTGTGACCACCTGGAACATGTGAATGCAGCGGACATCCGGGCACTGGCAAAATCACCGACGGTCGCCACCCTGCTTCCAGGATGCGATTTTCACCTGGGCTGGAAACAGCACGCACCGGCGCGCCAACTGATCGAAGCCGGCGCGATTGTCGCGCTCGCTACTGATTACAATCCAGGGACAAGTCCGACGGTCAGCATGCCCATGATCTTATCTCTTGCCTGTNTGCTACCGATTACAATCCAGGGACAAGTCCGACGGTCAGCATGCCCATGATCTTATCTCTTGCCTGTACGCAATTGCGGATGACCCCGGCGGAGGCAATATCCGCGGCGACGATCAACGCCGCGTACGCCCTGCGGCGTGAAAAGAAAGCAGGCTCACTGGAGCCAGGAAAGCGGGCGGACTTGGCCGTGTTTGATGTGGAGGATTATCGGGAAATTCCCTATTATTTCGGGATGCAGCGCTGCTGGATGACAATGAAGGACGGCAACATAATCTACATGCGGGATTGACGAGGAAGTGGCGAGTGACTGGTGGGGAGTGGCGAGTTGAAAAAACTGACGTTCCTCCGCGCCTCTGTTTAGCAGCGGCACATGCCATCCAAAAACAAAATGACGGAACTGAGCTATGAAACGACTAATTGAGTGCGTACCCAACTTCTCCGAGGGACGGGATCCAGCGAAGGTTGACGCCATCGTGCAAGCCATGAGTAGCGTGGCGGGCGTGTACGTGCTGGACCGGGAGATGGACGCAGATCATAACCGGTGCGTCATCACCCTGGCCGGCGATCCGGACGCCGTCGGTGAAGCGGCGCTGAGAGGCACGGGGAAGGCCATGGAACTGATTGACATGAATGTTCACACTGGTGCACACCCGCGGGTGGGAGCGACGGATGTGGTGCCGTTCATCCCCATTGAGGGCGTGACGATCGAAGATTGCGTGGCGCTGGCGCGCCGTGTGGGCCAGGAGATCTGGAAGCGATTTCGCATCCCTGTTTTTTTCTACGAGGCGGCTGCCACACGGCCAGACCGCGTGAATCTAGAAAATGTCCGCCGCGGACAGTTTGAGGGATTGCGCGAGGAAATGAAGAGAAACCACGACCGGCAACCAGATGTGGGCGAACCCAAACTGCATCCAACGGCAGGGGTAACCGTAGTCGGGGCGAGAAAATTTCTGATTGCCTACAACGTGAACCTGAACACGGCGGACGTCAGTATTGCAAACAACATCGCCAGAGCGATCCGATTCTCGAGTGGAGGGTTGCGGTACGTAAAGTCCATGGGCGTGGAATTGAAGGCGCGGAATCTGGCCCAAGTGTCCATCAACCTGACAGATTTCGAACAGACGCCCATGCACCGTGTATACGAACTGGTGAAGCGGGAGGCGGCGCGCTACGGCGCCGTTCCAGTCGGCAGCGAAATTGTGGGTTTGATTCCGAAAAAGGCTATCGAAATGGCCGCCGATTATTTCCTGCAACTGGAGAACTTCTCTCCCGCGCAGGTGTTTGAGAACAGGCTGGGGGCGGCGCTGGAGGGAGTGCCGCTAGAGACAAAGGAAGGAAAGCTCACGAACCTGGCACGGCCGTTTCTCGATGCCGTTGCCGCACCCTCGGCGACCCCGGGAGGGGGAAGCGTATCGGCCTACGCAGCGGCCATGGCTGCGGCTCTGGGAGAAATGGTTGCCGGACTATCGCGGAAAAAGAAATCTCAGGCGGACTACGTTGACCAGTTGTCGCAGCAATTGGATGATCTACGAAAGGCCGCAAACGAACTTGCGGAAGCAATCGACCAGGATGCTGCCGCATACGATGCAGTCATAACGGCGTTCAAGCTGCCACAAGGAAATGCAGAGGAGACCCACCGACGAGAGCTAGCCATCCAAACCGCCACCAAAGGAGCAGCAGAAGTGCCGATTCAGGTTGCCGAAAAGGGGGCCCAGCTCAATAAACGCCTAGTGCAACTGGAGGCAATCGCCGCGACATCTATGAAGTCAGATTTGCAGGTGGCGCGGCTAATGGCCGTGGCTGGAGCCCACGGCGCCCTGGCCAACGTGGAGATCAACCTCGAAGGATTGAAGGACAAGGCGTACGTGGCAAAGATGAAGGAGAGGGTTGCCGAACTGCGCAAACAGCTAAGTTAGGACAGCGACAGTAGCGTAGAATAAAAAGTTGTTCCCCGGCCGGACAAAAGGAGTCAGAGATGGCGATGAGAAAGACAGCGAAGACAATTCTAGGCACGTTGGGGCTGCTAATTTTGACATCAGCTGCAGCACGACCGGCCAGGGCCGGAGGGGTCGGTGCAGACACCATCGGACTCTTCCCCAAAGACACGGGCGAATTCGGTTATGTGGATCTTAAGAAAGCGCGGACCATGAAGTGGTTCCCTGCCCTGCAGGAGCAAGTCTTGCCGGAGCGCTTCCGGCAATTCGAGAAATTTCTAGCTTCGGCCGGAATCGATCCGAACAGTCAAGTGGATGAATTGGTTTGGGGACTGGTGCCCGAATCGCAGACAAAGGATGACAAGGGAGTGTCAACGGGTGTTCCCTCAAGCGAGTACACGGTGGGCATCGCCATGGGAAATTACAATCCAGAGTCAACCGAAGCCTATTTTAAACAACAGAAGCTGCCGATTACGCAGATCGACAGCTACACTCTGTTCGCGTTCGGCTCCGGCACGGGCGCTGCGGACCTTTGTTTCTTCTTCCTGGATTCCAGCAAAGCCGTGTTCGGACATAAAGCGCTGCTCGAAAAGCTTCTGGAAATCCGCTTTGGAAAGGAAGAGGGATTGCTGCGCAATGAAGCGATGTACAACCTGATCAACGAAGCGAATGGAACAGGCGTGGTCTGGGCGGTCCTGGATCCCGCCTACACACGCCTGGCGATGGGACAATTGGCTCCCGAAGTGCAGCAATTCCCGGAGGCCGCGAAGCTGATCCAGAACATGAAGTCCATGATCATCAGCGCATCGGCCAGCAGCGGAGTGGATGGAAAGTTCCAGGCGATCTGCGGCTCTACCCAAGATGCCAATACGCTGAGCCAATTGGTCGCCGCGGGACTTCTGTACAAGAAATATCAAGCGAGCAAGGACAATCCAGAGTTTGGTCAACTGCTTGACCAAACAAACGTGACACCATCGGGAGACAGGGTGGTTATCCAGATGTCCGTTAGTGACGATCAGATGACCGCGCTGATCCGGCGGAACACGTTTGCGCTCAAACTGTAGCCAACAGCAGCACAATCAAATTCGATTTCCGGATTAATCGGCCGGAGGATTGGGCGAAACGTACTTCGTCAAACGGAGGATTGCGGCCTGATCTTTCGATTCACAGTGCACTTCATCGATTCCTTCCCAGGAAGGCTTTTCATCAGGAGGAGGTGCAGTACCGGGAATGGCAACTTCTACCTCCAGACGGTCCAACCAGCGGCGGAGGGTAATTCCGCAAGGCGTGGCCAAAGAATGGCAGTGGAAGCAGTGCTTGCAGGCGGACACGACCGAAGACGCGAATTGCAAAATGGTTTCATTGCCTAGCCCTGCTGCGTCCGCCAGATAGCGCGCCGCTCCGCCAACGGCAGCGACCAGCCGGTCATCGGGGTCCATGCGCACGGAAATTTGATGGGGCAGGTTGGGCACGGTTACCGCTCATTGGCGAGCGACACATCGCACGCTTCGCGACAATCGGGGCAGTAATAGAGGCCATCGGCACAGAGCCGAATGTTGTGCTGGCCCTTGCAGATGGTGCAGTACTTTTCGCAAACGCAAGATTCCTCGGGCTGATCGCACTGTGCGCAAACCACCCGTTGGTAGTTGGCAGCCATTCCGCCTCCGAAGGAAACTTTACCTGAGCGGTGGGCCCCCAGCAAGGGCATGGGCTCGGGCCGCACCCGAAAAGCCACGGTGAAGAAGAGACGAGGGCACATTTTGACGGCGCCGGATTCGCGTGTTAACATCACTTTCTGCCTGAGCGAACGGAATGGAATCCGTAAACTCTCCCGCCAATTCAGCTCCCCGCAAAACGCCTCTGAATGCGTTGCATCGCCGTCTTGGTGCGAAGATGGTCTGCTTTGGCGGCTGGGACATGCCGGTGGAGTATCCTGCAAACGGGGGCCTGGTTGCGGAACACAAGGCGGTTCGAGGCAGCGTTGGAGTCTTTGACGTCAGCCACATGGGCGATATACGCATTCACACGGGCAAGAAACCTGGGGGAGGACTGGCGGCGGTACAGCATCTCACGATGAACGATGCTTCGAGGTTGGCCGTTGGCCAGGCGCAATATTCCGCCATGCTGTATCCCGAAGGGACCTTTGTAGACGATGTGATTGTCCATCGGTTGGGGGAAGACGATTACCTGCTGGTGATTAATGCCGGAACCCGAGAGAAAGACATCACGTGGGTACGGCAGAACACAGCGGGCTTCGATTGCACGGTAGAAGATCTGAGCGACGCGTTCACGCAATTGGCCATTCAGGGACCGCGGGCAGTGGACGTGCTGCGCAAACTGACGGATGCGAACCTGGATGCGGTGAAGAACTACTGGTTCACGCATGGAACGGTATGCGGACTCAGCGACACCTTGATTGCCCGAACGGGTTACACAGGTGAGGACGGGTTCGAAATTTATATTCCTTCGGAAGTTGCCACCAGTGAGCGCGTGTGGAATGAAGTGATCGTGGCAGGCAAGGAGTATGGAATCTTGCCCTGCGGCCTTGGGGCGCGGAATACCCTGAGGTTGGAATCCAAGATGGCGCTGTACGAGCACGAGATCAATGAAAAGATTAACGTCTGGGAAGCGGGCCTGGATCGCTACTGTAAGCTGGAGAAAGCCGATTTTATCGGGCGCGTGGCGCTCGAAAAGGCACGTGCCTCGGGTTTGAAGCGGACACTTGTGGGACTGGAGATGGTCGAGCGAGGGATCGCCCGTGATGGATATCGCTGCCTGGGCGAAAATGGTGAAGTGATCGGCATGGTGACGAGCGGGTCGCCCTCGCCGACGTTGGGCAAAAACATCGCCCTGGCTTATGTGCCGCCTTCGCTTTCGGCGCTGGGCACAACCATCTACGTTGAGATTCGTTCGCAGAAGTGCAAGGCGCAGGTAGTGGCAACACCGTTCTACAAGCGGTCGAGACAAGTCAGCGCGAGTTCGACGGGCAGAAGCGGAACAAACTGAAGGAGTGGTCACATGGCGTATCCAACACAGTATCGCTACACGAAAGAGCACGAGTGGATCGGTGTCAAAGGTGACACCGCAACGATCGGGATCACCGATTACGCCCAGCATGAATTGGGCGACGTCGTTTTCGTGGAACTCCCGGCAATCGGCGCAAAGCTGGAGGCAGGCAAATCCTTCAGCACCGTCGAGTCGGTAAAGGCGGTCAGCGAAATTTACGCTCCTGCGGCCGGCCAGGTGATTGAGGTAAACAGCGCCTTACAGAACAAACCGGAAACCATCAATAGCGATCCGCATGGAGACGGGTGGCTGGTGAAGGTGAAGCTGGCCAGCCCCGCGGAAATCAATTCCCTCATGGACGCGGCGGCTTATGAAGCGTTCATTGAAGAGAAGCAGAAGGAAGCGTCGGCCTGATGCGCTATCTCCCAAAAAGCCCTGCTGAACGTCAGCAGATGCTTGGTGCAATTGGTGCGAAGTCGATAGAAGAGCTCTTTTCGTCCATTCCAGACGCTTATCGCCTGAAAAAACCGCTCAATCTACCGGCCGCAATGTCGGAGTCTGAAGTGATCCAATATTTTCAGGCGAGGGCGGCGGAGAATTCCAGTTCGTACACGAGTTTCCTGGGCGCCGGAGTGTATTCGCACCTGCGCTCAGTCGTGACGGACGCCCTCCTGCAGCGCGGAGAATTCCTCACGTCTTACACACCTTATCAGGCTGAGATTGCGCAAGGCACATTGCAGGCGATCTTTGAGTTTCAGACCCTGATGTGCCAACTGACGGGGCAAGAAGTTGCCAATGCTTCCATGTACGACGGGTCAACGGCGACAACGGAAGCGGTACTCATGGCGGAGCGGGTGACCGGGCGCCGGCGAGTGCTTGTTGCGCGATCATTGCATCCGGAGTACCGCGAAGTGCTGCGCACCTATGCCAAGAATTCCGGGATCAAAGTAGAGGAAATCCCGTTCAGCGCTGCGGGTACGCTCGATCTGAATGCGCTGAAATCCGCGGCGAAAGATGATGTTTGTGCTGTAGTCGTGCAGTCCCCGAACTTTCTTGGCGCCATCGAAAACATAGCGCCTGTGGTGGAGGTAGCACACGGAGTTGGCGCCTTGCTGGTCACCGCCGTTGCGGAGGCTCTCTCGCTGGGGCTCGTCAAGCCGCCGGCAGAGGCAGACGTTGTAGCCATGGAGGCACAGAGCTTTGGATTGGCACCTAGCTACGGAGGGCCGTTTGTCGGCGTGATCGCCTCACGCGAGAAATATGTCCGGCAAATGCCCGGCAGGCTCGCGGGTCAAACGACGGACCAGGAAGGGCGGCGCGGCTTTGTACTGACGCTCGCGACGCGCGAACAACATATTCGACGGGAAAAGGCAACTTCCAATATCTGTACCAACCAGGCTCTTTGTGCCTTGGCCGCCACGATTCATCTTTCGCTTCTCGGAAAAGAGGGTATTCGCGAGATGGCGGAGCAAAATCTTGCCAAAGCGCAGTTCGCGCTGGCGCAACTCGAGAAGATTCCAGGAGTAAAGCGTAGTTTTGCCGCGCCCTTCTTCAATGAATTTGCCGTGGAGTTACCGCGCTCAGTCAAAATGGTCAATGCGGAACTATTGAAATCCAAGATCATAGGGCCATACGTGTTGGGCTCCGCATACCCGGAACTCACCAAACATGCGCTGGTCTGCGTGACAGAGACGACTTCGCGAGCCGAAATCGAGCGTTTTGCCGCTGCACTAAAAGCAGCCTTGGAGACACCCCTGTAGGCGTGGATGGGCGGAAGCGGGAAAATCAAAGGGGAAGAGCAAAGAGAATCAGAGATGGACGACAAGATCAAAGTGGCATCCCGACACATGAGTCGGAACGAAGTTCCGATCTTTGAAAAATCGTCGCCGGGCAAGCGTGCGTTCGACCTTCCTCCGCTCGACGTGCCTGCCGTGGACGCAAAGAAGACATTGGGAGAGCTTCACCGACGGGAAGGCGTGGAGGGATTTCCCGAGGTTAGCGAGATTGAAGTGATCCGCCACTTCACGCGGCTCTCGACATGGAACTATGCCATTGACCTAGGGATGTACCCGCTGGGCTCCTGCACCATGAAATACAATCCGCGGGTAAATGAGTCTGTGGCCCGGCTTACCGGTATCGCCACAGAGCACCCTTACCAACCTCAGGAACTTTCGCAGGGCTGTTTCAAAATCCTTGCGCTACTGGAGAGGTGCCTGCTCGAGATTACCGGCATGGATGCCATCACACTGCAACCGGCGGCGGGAGCGCAGGGGGAACTCACCGGGCTTCTGTTGATCCGTGCCTACCATCAAAAAAACGGCAATCCGCGCAAGAAAGTGTTGATTCCGGACTCAGCGCACGGAACAAACCCGGCTACGGCGGTTATTGCGGGCTACGAAGTGGAAAACATCAAGTCGAATGCCGACGGCCAGGTAGACATTGTGCAGTTGCGGGAGCAGGTGAATGAGGAAGTTGCTGCGTTAATGCTGACGAACCCCTCGACGCTGGGCATTTTCGAGCAGCAAATTCCGGAGATTGCAGAAATCCTGCACGCCAAAGGCGCGCTGTTGTACATGGATGGCGCAAACATGAACGCGCTGGCAGGGGTCACGCGCCCGGGTGAAATGGGCGTGGACGTGATGCACCTGAACCTGCACAAGACTTTTTCGACCCCACATGGGGGCGGTGGCCCCGGAGCCGGGCCGGTGGCGACGAAGAAATTCCTGGAGCCGTTCCTGCCGGTGCCCGTGCTGGTCGAAAAAGAAAGCGGCAGATTTGCGCTCGATTTTCAACGTAAAGAGAGTATCGGCCGGGTGCGCGCATTCGTGGGAAATTTTGGAGTTCTTTTGCGTGCGCTGGCCTATATTCTGGCTTACGGCCCAGGGATCCGGCAGGCCACCGAGGATGCCGTGCTGAACGCCAACTACATCCGCAAACACCTCGAAGGGGTCTTCGAACTGCCGTACACGCGCCCATCGATGCACGAAGTTGTCTTCAGCGATGCGATCCAAAGGAAATATGGGGTAAATACGATGGACATCGCAAAGCGCCTCATTGACTACGGCTTTCACCCCTACACAACCGCTTTCCCTTTGATTGTTCCCGGCGCGCTGATGATCGAGCCGACCGAATCCGAAAGCAAAGAAGAGTGCGATTATTTCATTGAGGCCATGAAGGCCATCGCAGAAGAAGCCGCGAAAAATCCTGAAATCGTAAAAAGTGCACCGCACACGACCCGGGTGGGGCGCTTGGACGAGGTCGCGGCAGCGCGCAAGCCAGTGCTCCGCTGGAAACCGGCCGAGCGGCGAAGCGAAGCAGCAGACTAGTGCCGTTCCAACTCATTCAGACCACTTGGACAGCAGGTGCAGAGCGCGCATTCTGGATGAGCTGTACTACACTGCGCAAGCGGTCACCTTTCCACCGCAAAGGTGGGTACTTCATTTTTCAACATGGGTAACGCGGAATCTGCGGGGCCACAGCAGGCACCTGTTACACTGGAACTAGAAAACCACAGAAACAGGTCGCCCCGAAAATGGAAATAGCACTGGTTGCGTGGTTGCCGAAGTCGGTCCTACTGCTGCGCGAATACACGTTTGAAAAATTCGTTCATGATTTGATCGCCGGGGTGACGGTCGGCCTTGTTGCACTGCCGTTGGCGATGGCCTTTGCGATCGCGTCTGGAGTACCTCCGCAAGCCGGCATTTACTGCGCGATTGTCACCGGATTTCTAATCTCCGCACTGGGAGGTTCAAAAACGCAGATAGGCGGGCCCACCGGCGCTTTCGTTGTTGTGGTGCTGGGGATAATTGCGCGCTACGGGGTCGATGGCTTGTTCACCTGCACCATGCTGGCGGGTGTGCTGCTGGTCATCATGGGAATCACGGGACTTGGCGCCATGGTGAAATATTTCCCCAGGCCGGTGGTCGTCGGATTCACGAATGGCATTGCCATTTTGATTGCCAGCACCCAAATCCGTGACTTTTTCGGCTTGCGAATGGAGCATGTCCCCGGCGATTTCTTTCATCGCATGGGGGCGATCGTCGCGAATTTCAAAACGTTAAATCCGGCGGCCACCGCTGTCGGCATTGCGTCCCTGGTTGTCATGATCGTGTGCCTGCGGTTATTCAAGAGAGTGCCCGGAGCAATATTGGTGTGCTTCGGAGCGACGGCCGCGGTGGCAATCTGGCATCTCCCAGTGGAAACCATTGGATCGCGTTTTGGGGGAATCCCGAGCGGACTGCCACATATCGTGGTTCCTAAGCTCCAGCCAATTCTGCTGCTGCATCTACTGTCTCCCGCGGTGACTGTGGCGATGCTCGGAGCAATCGAATCCCTCTTCTCCGCGGTCGTTTCTGACCGTATGAGTGGCGACAAGCACAATCCCAACGTTGAATTGATGGCGCAAGGAGTGGCAAATATTTTTTCGCCACTTTTTGGGGGCTTGCCGGCAACGGGGGCCATTGCGCGCACAGCAACAAACGTGCGCGCCGGTGCGAAGTCGCCTGTTGCGGGAATGATCCATGCCCTCACGTTGCTTGCGGTGATTCTATTCGCCGCACCCCTGGTGAAGAATGTGCCCCTGGCGGCGCTTGCCGGGATTCTGTTTATGGTCGCCTACAACATGGGTGATTGGGCGGAGATCCCGGAAATTTTGAAACTGACCAAGGCGGATATTGTGGTGTGGTTGCTGACCATGAGTTTGACGGTCTTCGCCGACCTGACTCTTGCCGTGGAAGTCGGTATGATTCTGGCGGCATTCACGTTCATCCGCAAGATTTCCCAAACGACGACGGTTTCAAGAGTCACCGAAGATTACATCGAAGACGGACGGGCTCACATCCTTCAAGACAAAGATATTCCCGATTATGCAGCCGTATATCGCATCCACGGCCCGTTTCTGTTTGGGGTGACGGATAAAATCGCAACGATCACGGAGAATATCTCTTCGCTTCCCCATATCGTCATCGTGCGCTTGCGAAATATGACCGCGATCGATGCGACTGGCATCGCCGCCCTGGAAGAACTTGCGGAAATATTGCAGAAGAGCGGCCGTTCCATGCTGGTTTGCGGCGCGCGGCCTCAACCTGCGGCGCTGATGCGCGAGGCGGGGTTCGAACGCTACATCGGGGCAGACAACATTTGCCCGAGTATTAATGAAGCCTTGAAGCGCGCGGAGCAAATCCAAAGAGAGCGGCTTGCCCTGACAATCTAAGATCCTGATCGCCATGAGGCACAGACTTATCTGATTGGGATTAATCTCTGACTGCAAACTGAAAGTCGTGTAACTAGCGTTTGAATTGAACGCTGTCCAGAATGTTGCCGTAGACGCCGCTAAAGTTATTGAACTCGGCCTGGGGCGCAACAAAGACAAAATAGACCAGCCCTTCGGGCCGCATGACGGTGACAAGCCAATCTGTCTCCAACCCACCCCCAGGTGCGTCGTTGCGAAAATAGGTGGAAAGTGCTCGTTCGCCATCTACGGTGACCGCTTTTGACTCGCGGCTGATCTTCATATCCGCATTTTCCTGCTGCATCGATTCGATCAGTTTCTCCGTCGAAAGCTTCAGCACGTCCGCGCCGGATGGCGGAGTGCCCGAGAATTTCGCCAGACTGACCATCACGCCGTAAGCCAAGGCTGGCTGGCCATTACCGGGATCAACAATTCCACCCTCCGGGGCCAGGGTCACGTTGCTGCCTTTCCCGTATTTCTTCCAACTGTCTGGGTACTTCAGGGTGGCCTGTCCGACCTCCACTCCAACGTAATCACCGGAGGGGGGAGTCACCTTCACGCTTCCAGCGCGAGGAAAGGCGCTGCCTGCCCCACCCACAGGCGCACTTGCCTTGGGTTTGCTCACCACGGGAAGCGCCGCCACTTCCCTCTTGATCGCCTGGAAATCGGGCGAATCTCTTTGTGCACCCTCGGGAACGCCACCCAATTTCTGGATCTCCTCGTCGACGCGCTCGATGCGGTGATCCGGATTGGGATGGTCCGAAAAGAATTCCGGAGGCGCCGCGCTGCTATTCAGCTTTTCGAAGAAAGCAGCCATGGCTCGCGGATCAAAACCCGAATCGTAAAGAACCTGAGTGCCCATGACGTCGGCCTGAGTTTCCGCGCCGCGGGAATACTTGAGAAGGACGCTGCCAGCGGCAAACTGTCCCGCGCCAGACACGGCAGCGCCGGCTAGGCCGCCAAAAATATCGCCGGCCATTCCGACGATGCCGCTGCCCAATTCCGCATAGCGTGCCTTGGTGGCCTGGTTGGTGCCGTGGCGCAAGGCGACATGCGAGAGTTCATGAGCCATGACCGCGGCAAGTTCCGCCTCGTAATCGGCAGCCTCAATGGTACCCCGATTGACAAAAACGAACCCGCCCGGAAGCGCGAAGGCGTTAATGGCCTTGTCGTTGACGCAGTGAAATTCCCAAGGATACTGGTTGCCAAACGTGTTGAGATGCGCGATCAGCCGATGGCCCAGCTTTGTGAGATAGGCATCAACCTTTGGATCGTTACAGAGCGGAGATTGTTTTTCTACCTCTGAGGCAAACTGCCTGCCCATTTGGACGTCTTGCTGGGGAGTGAACGAATTCATACCGGGCTTTAGTTTGGTGCGGTCCGCAGACGCGTTGGGGGTAAATACAAGAATTGCCATCAGAAGAAATCCCGGCGCGCACCGGAAGTGCGACTTTCCCTTCATAGAGCCTCCGGGGAGAAGAAAAGCCGAGGGGCGATCAGCGGCCTCCATAAATTATACGTCGCTGAGGCCAAAGAAAAAGCCCGGGTGGTTGTCCACCCGGGCTTCCGAGAAGGAGCAAATGAAAATTATCGAGCCAGCCGCGGCGCAGGCTCGGGAGGAACCTGTACGTTGGGCGCTTCTACGGGCCGGCCGCCACGCGCCTGCGAGGGACGTGGTGGCGGGGGCGGCTCCACGCGGCGAATGGGCATGGCCAGGTTTTCGCCTTCGCGCACGAAATTCAGTTTGTCGTCTTCGCGGCGCCAGTCAATGCAGATGAGATCCCCACAGTGAACCTGCTCAGTGGCGAGGAGGTTGGCCATGGGGTAAACGACGTGGCGCTCAATGGCACGCTTCAGATGGCGCGCGCCATAACGTTGGTCCGTGCCCTCGCGGAGGAGAAAATCGCGACCCGCTTCGGTAACGCGGAAGAGGAATTGCCCCTTTGCGGTTTCCAGGACGCGCTGCTGGACCATAGTCAATTCAATGTCCAGGACCTGTTCCAACTGGGCGCGCTGGAGCGGGTGAAAGACGACGACCTTGTCCAGCCGATTCATGAACTCCGGGGAGAACTTGCGCCGGGCAGCTTCGACCGCCGTGCGCTCCACCTTCTGATCCAAGTTGGTTTTCGGCTTGTCGTCAGACTTGATGAAGCCGTAGCCACCGGCCATGAGGTCGGTGATCTCGCCGCCACCGAGGTTGGAGGTCATAAAGATGACTGTCTGAGAAAGATCTACGCGGCGATTGTCGCCGAGGGTGAGGGTGGCTTTGTCCAGCATACCCAGGAGCAATTGCCACAGGGCGTCGCTGGCCTTTTCAATCTCGTCGAAAAGCAGGAACGAGAGCTTCAGTTTGTCCGTGTGGGAAGCAGCGAGGGCTTCCTGAGTGATCAGGGGGTGAGTTTCCCGGTGCCCCAGGTAGCCTGGCGGCGAACCAATCAGCTTGGCAATTTCGTGGGAATGCTGAAATTCGGCGCAATCCACTTTAATCACGAGTCGTGGATCGCCGAACAGAATCTCTGCTGCCGCCTCAACAATGCGGGTCTTGCCGGATCCGGTTGGTCCGAGGAAGAGCAGATTACCTACTGGCCGACCGGGGGAATTCAACCCGGCGCAGAATACCTGGTAAAGATCGACGAGAGCCTGCACGCCTTCTTCTTGGCCGACGATCTTGGCACGCAAGGCCTGATGGAAGTCGCGCGTATCGTTGCTGCGAATGGTGGGATCGAGTTGTTGTCGGGCCGCTGCTCTCATAACCTTATCCTCGGCAGCACCGGCCCTTCGCTTTAACCATCTGCCCTCAGGGCCAAGCACTAATCCCGCGTCTCAAAGACGTGCGCTGATTCTAGGAAGCATGAGGCATGCCAATCCTCGCAGTACGGATGAAAGCAAGGAAGCACACTACGGTCAACAACATACGAGTGTTGCATTTATGGAAACCGTCTCAAGGAGTGAGACGATGTTTCAGGTGTGCTCAAAAGTGAGAGTGAATATACACAATGTGTCAGTTTGGGCCTGACAAAAAGGGGCGCATCGTGCGCTGTGCGCACCTGATCAACCCTATTCCTGAATGCACTAGCGGTTGTCTTTCTTGCGGCCTTGCAGAGACTGGCGAA
>OCOJ01054022.1_pt2 | contig 19144 bp, 17 predicted proteins | sample 1539251 | NCBI WGS metagenome assembly OCOJ01 (sample SAMN01911457, study PRJEB22624) | soil metagenome | biome: Soil | place: Malaysia | collected 2012-04-30 | depth RA_metagenome m | reverse complement strand
CGTACCGTATGCGGCGGCGGCGGACGGCACGTTTTTCCGCGCCTTTGCGCGCGTGCATCCCACGCGGCATTTTCCGTACGTCTCGCTGGTCGCGCTGGGAGGAGTGGCGCTGGTGTTCAGCCTGCTGTTCCGATTGCGGGAAGTGATCGCTGCGATTCTGGCCATGCGCATCCTGGTGCAGTTCGTGGGGGGAGCTGTCGGCGTGATGCTGCTCAGAAAAAAATGGGGACGGGAGCGCCTGCCGTTCCGCATGTGGCTCTATCCGGCGCCCGCAGTGCTGGCCATCGTGCTCTGGCTGGGCGTGTTTTTCGCCACCGGTCGGACGGCGCTGGCCGGGCTCGGCGTGATGGCAGCGGGAGCCATTGTGTTCCTGGTGCGAGCGGCAGCTTTGCAGGAATGGCCGTTCGCGGGAGCGGCGGAATGAGCCGTCGCCGCCTGCTGGCCATCGCCCTGTTCGCGTCGCTGGTGGTTCCCTGCCTTCCGGTCTCGACGCAGGGCCCTCCGAGCGGGGCCGAATTGCCGGATGTGGTCGAGGCGATTGACCACGCCCGCGTGACCACGCGCATCCTGTGCATCACGGCGCATCCCGACGACGAGCCGGCCGCACTGCTGACGTATCTCTCCCGCGGGCTGGGCGCAGACGTTGCGCTGCTCTCCATCACGCGCGGCGAAGGCGGACAGAACGCGTTGGGTCCCGAGCAGGGCGCGCAACTCGCGGCGCTGCGCAGCCACGAACTGCTCGCCGCCACGCGGATCTACGGCATCCGCCTTTTCTTCACGCGCGCGCCCGACACCGGGTTCGTCAAAACGGTCGAGGCCGCAGAAAAGGTCTGGGGCGACATAGCACTGGCGGACATGGTGCACGTGATCCGCTACTTCCAGCCCAACATCGTCCTCAACAGTTGGGGCGGTGTGCACACGGGCCATGGCCATCACCAGACGTCCGGAATCCTGGCGCCGCAGGCAGTGGCCGCCGCCGCCGACCCGGCAAAATACCTTGGCGATCTCCTGCCCTGGCACGTGGACCAGGTTCTGGAACGTTACCGCGGGGAGGATGACAAAGGCTGGGTCCCGCCCATTGATGAGATCTCGCCGCTTTGGGGACGCACGTACGCCGAACTCGGCCGCGAAGGAGATTATCAGCACCGCACGCAGGGAATCGCGGGATTCCTGACCGGCCCCGGCCCGCGTTTCCGCATGAATTTGATCGACGAGCACGGCGCGGCTCCCGATCCCGCCCATTTCGCCGAGCCGCTCACGGCGCTCGCGGAGCGAAACCCCGTGCTTTCGGGCTCGCGGCCAGCTTTTGAACGCGCGGATCTCACACTCCAGGAGGCGCGCCGCTCCGCGCTGGCCCTGGATTGGCCGAAGGCTGTAAAACATCTCGCCGCGGCGGCAGAGGACATTGGAGAGGCGGCCAATGCAGCCGCCGAGAGACCGGCAACTAACGCGGTTACCAACTGGCTGGGACGGCACGAACTTGACCGCGTGCGCGAGCGCATCAACTATGCCATCCAACTGGCCGCTGGACTGCACCTGGACGGGCATGCCGACCGGCGCGAGGCCATCCCTGGCGAGACGATCAACGTGACTGTGTCCGAGCGCCACCGCGAAGGCACGCTCGACGGTGAGGTCCGCCCGCATCTGGTTCTCCCGCAGGGCTGGATGGCCGAGGAGAAACCCGCCGATAAGAGCATGAGCGGAGTCTCGCAGTTCGTAGTCAGCGTGCCCAGTGCGGCCCAGCCGCCGCGCCGCGGGGAGGATTGGATGTTTCCCGAGCCACCGCCGCTCGTGCAGGCGAGCTTCCAGGTGAGCGTGGCGGGCTACTGCTTCTCCGTCTCCGCGCCGGTGGCGGAGGTCCGCGCGAGTTCCACGCAAGTGGAAATGCTGCCGCTCCAAATCGTGCCGCGCGTCACGTTGACGCTCGAGCCGCGGGAAATGCTGGTTCCGCCTGCGCGCCGAGGCGGGACGCTGGAAGAAGTGGCGCGCGTGCACTACTACGGTTCTGCGCCAGCGCAAATGGAGGTGATGTTGGACGCGCCTCCCGTGTGGCCTCAAGTGCCGCCCGTCTCACTGAAATTTGAGGGCCCGGGAGACCAACTCGCCCGTCTGAAGATCGTGGTTCCTCGGGATGCGGGCGCCGCGACTCTTTCTCTGCGGGCGTACGCACAACTCAGCGGACAACACTACAGCGAATCCGTCGAGCCCCTGCCCACACTGCCCTCGCGGCTGTGGAGCGAGCCGGCCGGCGTGACGCTTTGCGTGCCGGACCTCCTCGTGCCGAATCAACTGCGCGTGGGCTACGTCGCGGCGGAAAATGATCCGATCCCGGAAGTCCTGCGAGAAGCCGGGATCACCGTGGATCTGCTGGACCCGGTGGCTCTGGCGTTCAACGACCTGAGCCATTACGACGCCATCGCCGTGGGCATCCGGGCCTACGAGTTGCGCAGCGACTTGGCCGCGGCAAACCGCCGCCTGCTGGACTACGCGGCCGCGGGCGGCACACTCGTGGTCCAATACCAGCGCGCCGTGGATTGGAACCGCCTGTTGCCTGCGCCGTATCCCGCGAAGGTCGGCGTGCCCACCCTGCGCATCACCGACCGGGATTCCCCCGTGCGCATCCTTGCGCCGCAGAGTTCCCTGCTGAATTTCCCGAACAAAATCGCCGCGGGCGACTTCGAGGGCTGGGTGCAGGAGCGCGGACTGTATTTCCTGGGCGACTACGATTCCCACTACACGGCGATTCTGGCGCTGCGCGACCCGGGAGAGGCGGAACTCACGGGCGGATTGGTGACGGCGCGCGTGGGAAAAGGGACATACATCTATACGGGCCTTTCCTTTTTCCGCCAGTTGCCGGAAGGCGTGCAGGGTCCGTTGCGCCTGTTTGTCAACCTGCTGAGCCAGTCCCGCGCGCCGCAGTCGCCGTGAAGACCATGGCCGGCCCGTGCGCCTGCTTTACAGGAAGCGTGTTGGGCGGCGCAGCGTGTTCCGACGTTTGAAATCCACTCAGGCGCGCCCTTTTGTCCTTCCGCACAGAGGGCGCGGCGGTTGCGGGCGCGCTCCTGCCTCCGTGGTATTCTGCTTCGTGTGTGTTTGCGTCCTGCACGGCGACGGCATCGGGGAGGAACCATGATTCGCCGAGTGTTCCTGATTGGCCTTGTTCTCACGCTACTGGCCGGCTGGCCAGTGGCTGCCCTGCAGAAACAGAAACAGAAGCAGGCGGCACAGAAGGAGGCCGAGCAGAAGAACGATACGCCGCTGGTCCAGCCGACCGACGAGCAGGCCGTGGACACGTCCATCACCGAGATGCTGGGCGCCTGGCAGATCGGCGACATGGAAACGCTGAAGAAGTATTACGCGGACAATGTGCTGGTGGTGAGCGGGGTTTGGGAGCCTCCCCTTCTCGGCCTGGACAAATACCTTCAGGCCTATCAGCGCCAGCGGGAACGCATGCAAGGGGCGCAGCTCAACCGCACCAATACCTTTATCCGTGTGCAGGGGAACGTGGCCTGGGCCGTCTACCAATGGACGTTTACAGGAGTGGTGGATGGCCAAGCGGTGGGCTATCGTGGGCACACAACTCTGGTCTTCGAGAAGCGAAACGGCCGGTGGCTGATCATCACGAACCACACTTCGCTCGCCGCTCCGCCACCGAATGCGCAACCCGCGCAGCCGGAGGCTCAGCCGCCTGTGAAGCCGTAACAGGAAGTTGGAGATCGTGGCTGGGCGTGTGAACCCTGCCTGTGTCGCAAAACTCCCGCACTGCGGCCTGTGAATTGAGAGGCCGCACGCCTGATGTGCCTGCCGCAGGCAGTCGCGGGGCTCAGGAGCTCTGCAGTCCTTGATACAGCCAGACCCCGATGATCACCAGCAGGAGAACTCCCACCACAATGCTCAGATAACGGATCGGCGTGCTCAAGCGCTCGATCCGGTCGGAAATAGCTTGCTGCTCCTCGGCGAAGCGATGTTCGGCCTGGTCCACCAGAAGTTCAAGCTCTTCATTGCGGCCAATCACACCTCGATACACCATGAGAGCAATCAAGCACAGGGCGAGGGCTCCCCACGCGAGTGCCAGGATGGTCAGCAAGTTGAAGGTCAGATGCATGGTAGCCATCCCTCCGCAGGCCGTCCGCCCCGGTCCAGTTCATCGGGGCGCCCACCTGCCTGCTTTTGGCGCGACTATAGCTCTGTTCCGCAGATGGTGCAACCACGCATGTAAAAAGGGCACGCAGCAATCGTTCTGCCAGAGAGCCGGCGAGGATCGGTTAGTTCGCCGCCAGTGCGAGCCCGGAAATCCACAGGAGACGTGGTGGAGGAAGGCGAAACTTGGCTTTCAAATGCCGCGGGGTGGCCCGGTTTCTACGGGTTGCCCGGGTTGCGCGGGAGGAAACCGAATGCCCCAAAGCTCTTCACAGGGTTCGAGCAGTTCTATGCCTACGTCGTGCCGCCCTTCACGCGGACGGTCGCTCGACCAGATAACCCGGAATACTTTGGCCTGCTTTTCCTGTCCCTGGTAAACCTCCAGGGTGCTTCCGGGCTTCAGGGGATGCGGGACGCGCAGAAGAGCGCCGTTGCGGTTTACCACCACGGCTTCCGCGGGCGAGTGAACCGGCTTGCCGTCCTTCCCCGTGCCGTTGATTTGAATGGGGACGCGGATGAGCACGCGTTCGCCGCGCCTGCGTTCGCGTGGTCTGGCCTCAGACGACAAATCCATCAGCTGGGAATCCTTCCCATTTCGGAACCCGAATGAGCTAACCGCAAGCCTACGCTGCCTCTAACTCGGGGTCAATTTGGTTCTGCACTGTTTCGTTCGCAAACCGCTACCTGTCCTCCCGTACTGTCCTGGAGTACATTCGCCCTGCGAGATGTTGGCCGTTCGGACAGGTAGAAATGCGCGTGGCCGAATGCCGGGGAATGCCGGATTTCCTGCCGCGAATTGACAACCCCACAGGCGACGGAGAGAATGAGGTGACGATCCGCAATGCGCTGCTCCGGACNGCGTGCCCAAGTGGCGGAATTGGCAGACGCGCTAGATTCAGGGTCTAGTGACCGCAAGGTCGTGGAGGTTCGAGTCCTCTCTTGGGCACCAATGCTTCAGCAGATCTGACGCAGTTACCTTACCGAAACGGATTCAGAACCGTTACACCGAAATAGCCCTGACCGTGATTGAAATCCTCCGACAGGACCAGCGGACAGTGCCCGCGCTCCGCGGTGGCCAGGATCAGGGAATCGAAGAAGTGCAGGCCATAGGCACGACGCGCTTCCACCACACGGCGCACAACACCCGCATCCAGCGCTATGAGTCGGATCGGCTCGAGCGCGTCCAGAATCTCGATTACGTCTTCGGGACGGACCGGAGGAACCAGCTTCTGGAGCAGGGTGGTCGCGAACTCGCCGAGCAGCTGTGTGGATGTAACGAACTCCCCGTCGATGGCCCCGTCCAGCAGCTTCTGGGCAATTTTTTGCGTTCGCGGGTCGCCCGCGTCAAAGGCCTAAACAAAGACGTTGGAGTCCAGGAAATCAGGACCGTTCATGAAGTTCAGCGCGCGTCCGGGTGCGCTTGCCCACGGAGAACTGGAACTTCTGGAATGTGCGCTCCAGAGCTTCCTTCTCACGGCGGATTCTGCCCGAACGGCTGTTCTCGGCGGTGAGCTGGGTCAGATAGTTCCGCACGAGTCCGGTCAGAGTGGTACCGCGTTCGGCCGCAATCCTGCGGACTTCTTGGACCAGCTTATCGTCAATAAACAGACTGATGTTCATGCCCACAGAATATAAGAATCCTTTATTCTGTGCATGGGTTTCCTCGCTGCACTTCTGGTGGTCGGCAGCTATGATTCCGGCCAGGGACGAGGCCCTGCATCAGGACGTTTCATGTCCGAACGATATCAATTCCGCGACCTGCGCGAGCTGCTGGCCAAAGCCAACGAGGAAAAATCCGGGGATCAATTGGCGGGGCTGGCGGCGCGAACCGAGCGGGAACGCGTAGCGGCAAAGCGCCAACTGGCCGACCTGCCGCTCTCCGCGATAGTCGAAAAGCCCGTTATCGATCCCTCCGAGGATGAAGTCAGCCGCCTGATAGTCGAGACCCACGACCGCGAGGGATTCCAGGCCATCCGGAGCATGACCGTCGGCGAATTCCGAGAGTACATCCTGGACGACGATACCACCGGCGAACGTTTGAAGGAAGTGCAATGGGCCATCACGCCGGAAATCGTTGCGGCCGTGGCCAAAATCATGAGCAACAAGGATCTGGTGCTGGTCGCGGCGAAAATCCGGAATGTGACCCGGTGCCGGAACACCATGGGAGAGCGGGGAGTGTTGGGGATCCGCGTGCAGCCCAACCATCCGGTGGATGACGTGGCGGGGATCCTGCTGGCGGCATTCGAAGGGTTGCTCTATGGATGCGGGGACGCCGTCATCGGGGTGAACCCTGCTTCGGACTCGGTGGAGACCGTGCAGGCAATTCTCAGCGGGCTGGAGCGGCTGATTGGCACGCATGGGGTGCCGACGCAATCGTGCTGCCTGGCGCACATCACCACGCAGCTCGCGGCTATGAAGCGCGGCGCGCCGGTGGATCTGCTTTTCCAATCCGTTGCGGGCACGGAAGCGGCCAACCGCAGTTTCGGCATCAGCCTGGCGATGCTGCGCGAAGGCCGCGAGCAGGCGCTCGAGCATCACCGGCAGCGCGACGTGGCCTGGAAGGGCTCGAACGTGATGTATTTCGAGACGGGCCAGGGGAGCGCGCTTTCGGCCGAGGCGCATCACGGCGTGGATCAACTGACGCTCGAGGCGCGGGCCTACGGCGTGGCGCGCGTGTTCGAGCCCTTCCTGGTGAACAGCGTGGTGGGCTTCATCGGCCCTGAGTATCTCTACGACGAGCGGCAGATTACGCGGGCGGGACTCGAAGACCACTTCATGGGCAAACTGCTGGGTCTGCCGATGGGCTGCGACGTGTGCTATACGAACCATGCGGCGGCCGACCAGAATTCGGCGGACAACCTGCTGCTGTTGCTCGCCGCGGCAGGCTGCAACTACTTCATGGGCGTCCCCTGCTCGGATGACGTGATGCTGAATTATCAGTCCACGAGCTACCACGACGCACTGGCTGCGAGGCGCCTGTTCGGTTTGCGGCCCGCTCCGGAGTTTCTCGCGTGGCTCGAGTCCGCGGGAATCTACCGCGACGCCGAGCCCGCGCGGCTGGACGCGAGAGCGCGGCGGCAATTGATGCGGGGATTGGAATCCTCGCTGGGAGAGATGGTCTAAGTGGCGGAGCAAAAAGAATCGCCGCTCACGGCTGCCGACCTGCCGGAGATGGTGCGCAGGATCCGGGCGCGCACGCCGGCGCGCATTCTGGCCGGGCGTGCGGGCGCGGCCTACCGCACCGGAACACAACTGGAATTGCGCGAGGCCCACGCGGCGGCGCGCGATGCGGTGCGGGCCGAACTGGATCTGGAGGCGGCGCTGGGCGCCGAATTTGTGGCGCAATGGGGGCTGTTCGAAGTGGTGACTGAGGCGCGCTCCAAGGAGGAATACCTGCTCGAGCCGGAGCGCGGGCGGCGGTTCGGGGAGGCCGCGCGGCGCGAAGTCGCGAAGCGTTGCCCGTCCGGGGCCTATGTGCAGATCGCGATTGGAGACGGGCTCTCGGTGACGGCGGTGGCAGCGCAGGTTCCTGCGCTCCTGCCGCTGCTCGCAGCAGGCGCTCGCGATCGCGGCTGGACGGCCGGCCAGCCGTTCGTGATCCGCCATTGCCGTGTGGGCGTACTGAATGAAATCGGAGAAGTGCTGGCCCCAAAGGTGGCCGTGCTCCTAATCGGGGAGCGTCCGGGCCTGGCCACGGCGGAGAGCCTGTCTGCGTACATGGCCTACCGGCCCCGCAGCGGGCACACGGACGCGCATCGCAACCTGGTTTCGAACATCCATGCGCGGGGACTGAGCGCGATGGCCGCGGCAGCCCGGATTTTGAATCTGGTCGCGCAGATGATGAAACTGGAAACGAGCGGGTGCGCCGTGCGGGAAAACCTGGAAAGCGATCGCCCCGCTGCATCGAGGAGATTTGAGCCATGAAAATTATCCGCTACCGGGAATCCTCCGGAGAGATTTGCCACGCAGCGGAAATGGGCAGCGGGAAGTACGCGAAGATTCGCGGGGATATTTTCGGGCGATTCGAAGTTACCGGTGAGGCAGCACAGGTCGCCAAAGTGCTCGCGCCGGTCGAGCCGCCCATGATCTGGTGCATCGGCCTGAACTACCGGCAGCACATGACCGAAATAAAGATGGCCGAGCCGCAGTATCCGGTGGTGTTCGCCAAGGGACCGAACTGCCTCGCTGGCCCGGGGGATACCATCCTCATTCCCACACGCGCGCGCGGCGTGGAAATCGACTACGAGGCCGAACTCGTCGTGGTGATCGGCAAAACGTGCAGGAACGTGAGCCGCCAGGAAGCGCTCTCCTATGTTGCCGGATACACTTGCGGGAACGACGTGGGCGCACGGGACTGGCAACTGAAGCTCGGGGGCGGCCAGTGGTGCCGGGGGAAGAGCTTCGACACGTTTGCTCCGCTGGGACCCTGCCTGGTGACCCCCGAATCGCTGCCGGATCCCGGGGTGCTGCGGCTTCAGACCATCCTGAACGGCCGGGTGATGCAGGACGGCAACACGCGCGACATGATTTTCAATGTTCCCACCCTAATTTCCTTCCTCAGCGAAAGCACCACGCTTCTGCCCGGCACGGTCATCATGACCGGGACGCCCTCCGGCGTGGGGATGGGCCGCACGCCGCCGGTGTGGTTGAAAGCCGGGGACGAAGTGAGCATCGTCATCGAGGGCATCGGCACACTCACGAACCCCGTGCGCAATGAGCCGTGAGCGCGGCGTGCCGCGCCGCCTCGACAACTGCGTATGGTCTTGTTCCCGCCGGTTCCTGCCTTTGGAAAGCGGAGGAAAACAGCCGGACAATTGCTCGTGGTGTGACAGCCTCGCGGGCACTTGATATCATCTAGGAACTCCGCGTTCATGAGGGAGTAAGAGTCCGAGGCCAATCTGAACGGCCCCTGAGGCAGCCGTGGCGCACAACCGAGTAGAAGACCCGAGCTTGTACCTCAACCGGCATTTCTCCTGGCTCCAGTTCAACGAGCGAGTCCTGGAAGAGGCGCGCGACCCGAGCAACCCTCTGCTCGAGCGCGTGAAATTCCTGGCCATCACGGCAAGCAACCTGGACGAATTCGTCGAGGTGCGCGTGGCCGGCCTCCTCCAGCAGGTAGAGCACGGCCACCGGGAACCGGGGCCGGACGGCAGGACTCCGGAAGAAGTGCTGCGGGGACTGACGGAACGCATTCATGGATTCGTGGAATCACAGTACAACTGCTGGCGCAAAGAGCTGGTGCCGGCGCTGGCCCGCGAACGGATACGCGTGCTCACGCCTGCGGAATTGCGGCCTGCGGCGCGGGAATACCTGGAGCGCTTCTATGCGGAGAAGGTTGAGCCACTGCTGACGCCAGTGACCGTGGATCCGGCGCACCCGTTTCCTCACGTGTTGAATAAGGCGCTGTGCCTGGCGTTTCTGCTGCGCAAGAAGAGCCGCAAGTCCCACTCCCCCTACCTCGGCGTGGTGACTGTGCCGCGCACGCTGCCGCGTGTGGTGCGCCTGCCCTCGCCGGAAGGAAGCATCGAGTACATATTCCTCCACAACGTGGTGCATGAATTCGCGGAACGCCTCTACCACGGATATGAGGTGCTCTCCTGCGCGGCCTTCCGCGTTACCCGGAACAGCAACCTCTATCTCGAAGAGGAGGAGTCGCGCAGCATCCTGGAATCCGTGGACCGGCAGCTCCATCAGCGCCGCAAGGGAGAAGCCGTGCGGATGGAGATCGAGGCGGGGGCGAGCGCGGAGATCGTCGGGCGGCTGCAGGCGAACTTCCGGCTGGACCCCTGGCTGATCTTTCCGGTGAACGGGCCGATCAATCTTTCCCGGCTCTTCCACTTCTACGAAGAAACGCCGCGGCCCGACCTGAAGTACCGGCCCTTTGCGCCCCGTGAGCTGGCGGTCAAGCCCGGGCCTTCATCCCTGTTCGAAATGATCCGGAAGCGGGACGTGCTGCTGCACCATCCCTACGATTCCTATGCCCCGGTGGTGGATTTCATTGCCGGAGCGGCGCGCGACCCCGACGTGCTCTCGATCAAACAGACGCTCTACCGGACCAGCGAGAATTCTCCGATCGTCCGGGCGCTGATCGAAGCCGCGGCGAAAAAAGAAGTGGCCGTGGTGGTCGAATTGAAAGCAAGTTTTGACGAAGCCTCCAACATCCGCTGGGCGCGCCATCTGGAGGAGGCGGGTGTCCAGGTGTTCCACGGCGTGGTGGGGCTGAAAACGCATTGCAAGATGGCGCTGGTGGCGCGCCGTGAAGCCGGTGGCCGCATTCGCCGCTACGCGCACCTGGGAACGGGGAACTACAACCCCAGCACGGCGCGCTTCTACACCGACCTGAGCCTGCTGACCAGCGACCCGCAGCTCACCTCGGCCGTCCATCACGTCTTCAACTATCTGACCGCTTACTGCGAGCGGTCGAAATACCATCCCCTCCTTGTCGCGCCCCTGAATCTGGGCAAGAGCTGCGTGGGCCTGATCGAACGGGAGGCGGAGCATGCGCGGGCGGGCCGGCCCGCGTTCATCGTTGCGAAGGTCAACGCGCTGGTGGAGGAAAAAATCATCCAGGCCCTCTATCGCGCTTCGCAGGCGGGCGTCCAGATCGAGCTGATCGTCCGCGGCGGGTGCGCGTTGCGTCCCGGCGTGCGCGGGGTGAGCAGCCGCATTCGCGTGCGCAGCGTGATCGGGCGGTTCCTCGAGCACAGCCGCGTGTTCGTGTTCGGAAACGGCGGCGACACGGAAGTCTATCTGGGCAGTGCCGACTGGATGCCGCGCAACCTTTACGAACGCGTCGAAGTGATGTTCCTCCTGAAAAATCCAGCGCTGCGCGATCAGATCCTCACGCAAGTGCTTGCGCCCTACTTGGCGGACACTCAGAAGGCGCGATTTCTGCTGCCCAGCGGCGAATATGTGCGCGGCCGCGAGGCGCGCGCGGTCTCCCTCGAGCGCAACGGTTTTTCGTTCAACGCCCAGGAATTCCTGGTGAGCTTGGTGCAGGGCAAGAAAGAAGCGGACTCACTTCCCTCGTTGCCGCGTTTCCTGAGAGCCCACGTCAACACGGACAAAACGCTGGCCTCCGAGTGAGGTCTCCCGGCTCTTCGCGCCCAATCCGCGCTGCTTTCCTCATTCCCGACCCGGGTCAACTCGATCTCGGCAAAAAGCAGCCTGTCGGAAGGGAACGGGCAAAAATGCAACAGGCCCCGAACTGCGGGGCCTGTCTCAGAAGCCGGTAAGTCAGTGATTCAGCCGGATTCGGTCAGCGGCGGAATCCTCCGCGGAAGCCGCCGCGGAATCCCCCGTAGTACCTGGGGCCGTAGAACCCTCGGCCGTAGAAGAACCCGAAGGACGGACCCCAGAAGTAGGGATACGGATAGTAGTAGGGGCCATAGTTGGCGTAGTAGGGATAGGGATAAGAATACGGAGGCGGCGGGCAGCCGTACGCGCCGCAGCCGTTGCCCCCCTGCGGATAGCTAGCCGTGGCCGTGTACGGCGAGTAGTCCTCCTCGCTCGCTACACGGAATGCCTGCGGGGCGCGCTCGGTGTCCACGGTGATAGGCGCAGTGACCTGGAACGTCAATTGCGTCTCGGGATAGAGAATTGTGGGCTGTCCCCGTGTGAGCAGCACGCCCACCAACCCCACAAACGCGCCGGCGCCCGCTCCGATCGCGGCGCCTCGGCCCCAGTCTGCAGCCGCGCCTACGGCCGCGCCGAGCGCCGTTGTCCCGGCGACAGCCCCGACGTCACGCCCAACCGAGGTCCGGCCATTCAGCCGGATGAGCTGCGACTGGACCGGGACGTACTGGCCGTCCGCCAGCGTGAGGCCGGTCAACTCCAGGCGCAGTCGCGAGACGCCGGAAACCCTGCCCGCCTTCTTCGCTTCCACCACTCGGCCTCCCACCGTTTGTCCGCGCTGGGCAACCACAACGCCCTGCGTGATCACCGGCTGCGCCAGCGTGGCAGTAAATGTGTCGCCCTCCTGATTGCGGTCGGATGAGAGCGCTTCGTTGAGCCGCACGGTCAAATAAGTGCCCGAAGGAACGGTCAATTGCCAGGCCACGGGGGGATTTTGTGGAGCGCCTGTCGGCGGATTTGCAGGCGGCGTCGCGGGGGCGCTAGGGGGCGGATTCTGCGAATTGTCTGGCGGCGCAGATTGGGCGTTTGGCTCAGGATTCTGTTCGTCCGGCGTGACCGCAGTCGGGCTGGGCGCAGGGGCGGGCGCTTGTGTGGCGCGGGTCGTGGAGGCATTCTGGTTGGACCAGCCGCCATTGAAACGTTTCCAACCATCCTGCGGTTGCTGCTGCGCTGCCGGCGAACTTTGAGGAGTGCTCGATGGCGGAGATTGTGCGAATGCCGGAGCGACCGCAAGGGCAACCGCGACCAGTACACCGAACCCTGTGTTGCGTATGACCGAAGACGAAATGGCGCTCATAAGCTGCTCCTTACGCCCCCAGACGTGGTTCTGCAAATCTGTCTCCAGACTGGGCGTGGGGAAGCCAAAGAAACCACATGGGTTAGTGCGCGTCTTCCCAGCAATCCTGTTTCTCGCCGGCCGCAATCCACCACCACTGGTGGATTTCGGCCAGAGGAGCCGAGCGGCCATCCTATCCCGGGCTGATAAAACCCGGACACAACTCAGCTTGAGTTCACCGAAGCTTGAAACCGCGCCAAGGGCATTCATCGCGGCAGTCACGCAGGACGCGAAGAAAGAAAAAGGAGGCGACCCAGGTCGTAAGTCGCNCTCCTCGTTGCGCCCTAGGAGTGGAGATACCCGCTGGAATCCCAGCGGGCGGTTGATGATTCAACCTACCTCATTTGAACACGGAATGGGGAAGAAAGTTGCCTTTTTCTTATTGCCTCTATCGTTTTCCACAACAGGTTTTCTGGCCCTCCTAGAGCCGAAGTCTGTATCTTATAGGAAGGACGCAACCTATGAGCCTGTCCGGCCCACCCCCCGCTGACCGCCTGACCGAGGCGGAGGTTCTCGCGTACCTCGCCGCCCGTGGCCATCCCCTCTCGGTGCGCCAGATTGCGGAAGGCCTCGACTTATCCCACACAGGCCGGCGCGACTTGAAAAAGATCATGGAACACCTGGCGGATATCGGTGCCGTGGAAGAGTCCGGTCCGGGGCAATTCCGCATCGCTCGGCATCGCGCCGCGGCGGAGGATGCGTCGAGAGAGCCCACGGCTGCCGCCACGCAGCCGCAGGCGAGCGGCACAAGTCGCAGGGAGAAGCCTCCAGCGCCATCGGCTCGAGCCTCCGCGCGATTCGACTCGGATCCGAATCGCGTGGCCGGCCGCATCGTAATGCATCGCGACGGTTATGGGTTCCTGGTGCCGGATCGACCCGTGCCCGGCGTCGAGGGCGACCTATACGTGGGCCGGGACAACACGGGAGACGCCATGCACGGCGACCGCGTGCTGGCCCGCATCGAGCGGCGCAAACCCGGGGGGCGCGCCGAGGCCGCCGTTGTGCGCATTGTGGAACGCGCCCATCCGACCGTCGTAGGGATCTTCCAATACGGTTCCAGCGCAAATTTTGTTCGGCCGTTTGACGAACGGCTGCATCAGGAGATTCTCATTCCGCCGGGCGAAGAGCTGACGCCGGAGCTGCGCGCGCGTGTGCGGCCGGAAACACTGGCGAGCGCGGCTTCCCGCCGGCGGTTGCGGCTGAAGGAACTCGACGGAGCGGTGGTGGACGTGGAACTCACCCGATTTCCCCGCGGCGGCGTGCAGGCGGCCGGACGCGTAACGCAAATTGTGGGCCGCACGGGCGAGATGGGCGTGGACGTGGAAATCATCATCCGTAAACACCATCTCCCCGACCGTTTTCCCCCCGAAGCCCAGCAGGAGGCCGCGCGCGTCTCCCAGTCGGTAGGCGCCGGGGAGCGCCAGGGGCGCGGGGATTTTCGCGACCTGCCTATCGTGACGATTGACGGGGAGACGGCGAAGGATTTCGACGACGCAGTGTACGTGACGCGTCTTCCCGGCGGACGCTGGCAGCTCCAGGTGCACATTGCGGACGTGGCGCATTACGTGCCCGTGGGGAGCGCGCTCGACCACGAGGCGCGCCTGCGGGGCACATCCGTCTATTTTCCCGACCGCGCCATTCCCATGCTGCCGGTGGAGCTCTCGAACCAGATCTGTTCTCTGAATCCTCATGTCGATCGCCTGGTGATGAGCGCGCTCCTCGAGCTGGACGCCCAGGGCAGAACGGTGCGCGCGGAATTCCTGCCGGGTGTAATTCGTTCCGCCGAGCGCATGACGTACACCAACGTCTTCCGCATCCTGGAAGGCGACGAGGAAGCACTGCGGCGATACGCTGCGCTCGCGCCGCACTTCCGCAACATGCGCGAGCTGGCCCTGCTTCTGAATGCCCGACGGACGCGCCGCGGGGCCATTGATTTCGACCTGCCCGAGCCGCTGATCGAGTTCGACGAGATGGGGCGAATGACCGGCATTCTCCGCAGCGAGCGGAACATCGCCCATCGCATCATTGAAGAGTTCATGCTGGCGGCGAACGAAGCGGTGGCCGAATACCTGGAAGGCCGCGGCCTGGGGCTGCTGTTTCGCGTGCACGAAAAGCCGGATCCGAAAAAGGTGCTGGAATTTGAGGAGTTGGCCCAGGCATTCGGCCATTCCCTCGGCGTCGAGGATTTATCCGTGCGTCGGCTGCCCGTGCGGCACGGGCGGGTGCAGCCAGGGCCCCGCGGGGCGCGAAGGGGCGGCTTCGGCCGGGAGCGGCCGATGATGGTCACGCTGNCCGGGCGCCGCGGAATTCGCCATCCGTCCGCAGCATTATCAGAACCTGACGCGAAAAATTGCGGGGCAGCCGGAGGAGCGCATTCTTTCCTATCTGATGCTGCGGTCGCTGAAGCAGGCCCGCTATTCAGCCGATCCCGCCACGGCGGGACATTTCGCGCTGGCCACTCGGGACTACACACATTTCACCTCGCCCATTCGGCGGTATCCCGATCTCATCGTGCACCGCGTGCTCAAATGGGCCCTGGAGCATCCGGACGCGCGGCCCGCGCAGCCTGCCGCGCAACCCTCCGTGCGCCGTGGCGCGCCCTCCGCAACCGCGCCCCGCGGGCGCCCCGGGCCCTATCCACCGGCGGAGCTGGAAGAAATCGCGCTGGAATCCTCGGAAGCCGAGCGCCGCGCCGACGCCGCTGAGCGCGAACTCGTGGACTGGAAGACGGCACAGTACATGGAACAGCATCTCGGCGAGGAGTACGCGGCTCTGGTCATCGGAGCGCAGAAGTGGGGCGTCTACGTCGAGCTGTTCGAAGTGTTCGTCGAAGGGCTCATCCCGATTGGCGCCATCGAGGACTTTGCGGGCGAGCGGTGTTTCTTCCGCGAGCGCGATCGCATGGTGGTGACCCAGGGCGGACGGGCCGTCTGCCGGCTGGGCGACCGCGTGCGGGTGCGGGCGGATCGCATCGATCCCTTTTTCCGCCGCGTTGAATTTGCGCTCGTGGAACGCGCCTAGGTCTGCGCTCCTGCCCTGCCCAACGCCTGGAGCGGCTGTGTTTGAACGCGGCGGACCCGTTCCCTGCCGCCTTGGAACTTCTGCGCGACTGCGCTATTGTCCTTCCTGCGCGCCGGGTGCCAATTTCGGTGCGGGAGACTTCGTCTATGGCGATTCGGAAATGCCCGGCATGCCTCACCACCGCGCCTATGGCAAACGCCGTGGCGTTCTCGGACGATTTTGTTTGCGCCGGATGCGGCCAACATCTGGAAGTGACGGAAGCCAGCCGGGTGCTGGCTTCCGCAGCCGGTATTGCGGCGGGCTATTTTGCGCTGAGTGCCGCCCCGCCGGTCTATTCGACACTCGGTTGGGCGCTTCCGATTCTCTACGCGCTGCTGGCCTATGGGTGTGTTTCGGCGCTCGTTCTCATGACTACGGCGGATCTGCGATTGATTCCCCCGCCCTCCCCAGAGGCGAGCGCGGCGTCTCCTGCCAGCCATGGGGTCCATCACTAGAGATTCGAGGGGGGCCAGCCGGTCGTCCGCTGTGGACGGGTTTTGGCACCAAATCTCCGCTTAATTCCCGCAACTCCTGAAATTAGAACGCGCTAGGGGTACCACCCCCAAAGTACTATTGTGCAGTCTGGGCCTCTCTCCACAGACTTGTGGCGTATGGCACGTTATGCCAGTCTGATGGGCCGTCGCGTGGAAGTCCATTACCGCGCCGGCGAGGTCACACTTCCGGCGACCGCGCTATTGGTAGCCGATTCCGGCCGTTCCATCTTCCTGGAGGATCATTACGTCCTCCGCGGGCGCACGCAGACGTTTCGCTGGGAGATTCCCTACAGTTGCATCCTGCGCATCGAAGAGAGCCGCAAGCCCGGCACTCCGGCCCAGGAGCTCAGTCCGGACCTGGCCATGCCCTCCCAATCGGCCACGGATTTGCGGCTGATGTCCCTGCACGATCCCATCGAAGAGTCCTAGAACCCGGCAACCGATCTTTCTGTTTCCGCTCGAGAGCTGCATCTCGTTTCCACGCGTTGCTCTCTTCCCGGCGTTCGTCTGCTTTGCCCGCTGAGTCCGCAGCGGGTATAGTGGCGGCCTGCGCCGGGTATCGAGTTCCGCGGCGCGGAGGATTGCCATGACGACACGCATGGGGTTCATTGGCCTGGGACTTATGGGCCGGCCGATGGGCTTGAATCTTCTGAAGGCCGGATTTCCCCTGACCGTTTGGAACCGCACGCGGGCGCGCACTGAGCCGCTCGTGGCGGCCGGCGCCGCCGTGGGCGCTTCGCCCCGGGAAGTGGCGGAGCGCTCCGATGTGGTCATCACTATCGTGAGCGATCCGCCGGCGCTCGAGGCCGTGCTCTGGGGCGCGGAGGGCGTGCTGAGCGGCTTGAAACGCGGCGGGCTGTTGATCGATTCCAGCACGGTCTCGCCCGCTCTGGCCCGGCGCGTGGCGGCGGACTGCGCCCAGCGCGGCATCGAATTTCTTGACGCTCCTGTGACCGGCGGCACCTGGGGCGCGGAGAAGGGCGAACTCGTATTCATGGTCGGAGGGAAGAGCGCAACCCTCGAACGCGCCCGGCCCGTGTTTGAAGCCATGGGGAAGCGATTCTTCCATCTGGGCGAGAACGGCGCGGGCCAGACGGTGAAGCTGGCCATGAACCTGATCCTCGCGCTCGAGGTGCAGGCGCTTTGCGAAGCGCTGGCCCTGGTGACGGCCTCAGGGGTGCCCGGACAGAAACTCGTGGAGGTGATGCAGGCGAGCATGGCGCGCGCGCCCGTTCTGGACGTGAAGGCCCCGCTGGTTCTCGAACGCAAGTACGCGCCGAGTTTTCCCCTGCGGCTGATGCACAAAGATATGGGCCTCGCGCTCGAATTGGGGAATCAGACCGGCGTGGCGCTGCCCGCCGCTGCAGCCGCGCGCGAGGTGTACAACTTCGTGCTGGGCTCGGCAAAAGAGGATCTGGATTACGCCGCAATTGGCCGCTTCTGGGAAAAATAGAACACGGGCTCAGCGAGCGGGCCCGCTCGAGGTTGGCTCAGGGATGGGCGGAGGCAGCCACGGTCAATGTTTTTCTAACCGTGCCCACGCTCATGGCTGGGCCGCGGGCGGGAAGTAGCACATGGGCAGGTCGCGCGACGTGCGCAGGCCGGCATTGGCCTCGAGCAACACGGGGATGGCGTTGACGGCGATGGCCGCGGTGGAAAGGTCCCCGTGCATGCCGCCGGGCACGGTGATGGTAAGGTTGGGCACGCCGGTCAATTCCAGGGTATCGACGGAATCGCCCGCTCCCACGGCGATCTTCAATTCCATGTAGATTTTTTCCTGCCCGCCGAGCATTCCACGCGCGATCTGCTGCACGCCGGCCACCTGGCCTGCCTCGACAGTCAGGAATTCCGTGGCCACGCGCTCGCTGGCGATCACCGGCTCGATGATTTCGATGATGTCGTTCACTTCGAAGCCAAGGCCGTCGGCGACCATGGCCACCGACTCGGGCAGCCCATGATGTTTGATTATGCCGGCGGCTACCTGGGCGCGAAATTCTTCCGGATCGGTGCCCGCGCCAATTTTTTTCTGGAGCGGCAAGCGGCGCTGCGCGGCGTCCACCACGCGAACCACGCGGGCGGAATCCACGCGTTGCGCGGCCGCGGCGGCGGTCAGCACCAGTTTGTCCATGATGAAGCCTGGGTTCACTCCCGTGCCGACGATCGCGACGCCCCATTCCTTCGCTTCCGCGTCCAGCTTCGCGCTGATTTCCGGATACTTTCGGAAGGGATAGGCCAGCTCCTCGCACGTGGACACTACGCAGCAGCCCGCCTGGATGCATTCGAAAAGCTGCCCCGCCACCTCCTTCAGATAGGAGGAAGTGCAGTGCATTACCAGGTCCACGCCCTGGTTGAGCACCTCGCTGGCCTCGGCATAGACGCCGATCCCCCAGGGAGCATCTTCGGCGCCCACCAGTTCGCCGAGATCTTTCCCCACCTTCGCCGGATCCTTGTCAATGGCGCCGGCGAGTTCCAGCGCCGACTTTGTGCGCATCAGCCGAACGACGGCGGCGCCGATCGGGCCCACACCATACTGCACCACTCGGATTTTCCGCTTCGCCATGCGCTCCTCTGGATTGCGGGGCGTCCCCCGGCCTCTCTTCCGCCGCTGCGCCCGTAAAATGAGTCCCCTAAGATAGCGGATAGCCCCTGCCGCTTCAACCCAAATCCCTCCGGTTGCGCGACTTGCCGGGGTTCGCCGGAAACGCGATACTCATCCCGCACCGCGGGACGCCGCGTCCTCCGCTGCGGGAGGCGGCGGGAGACGCCCGTGAGGCGAAGGAGGGAATCGTGAGCCGCCAGAAGCTTGCGGAAGCGGAAATCAGCACGGCCTTGGCCGGTTTGCCCGGGTGGAGCTACCGCGGAGGGAAACTGCGCCGCGAATTCACCTTCGAAAACTTTGTCCAGGCTTGGGGATTCATGTCCAGTTGCGCGCTGGTGGCGGAAGCGATGAACCACCACCCGGACTGGTCCAACGTATGGA
>OCOJ01034449.1_pt1 | contig 19186 bp, 15 predicted proteins | sample 1539251 | NCBI WGS metagenome assembly OCOJ01 (sample SAMN01911457, study PRJEB22624) | soil metagenome | biome: Soil | place: Malaysia | collected 2012-04-30 | depth RA_metagenome m | reverse complement strand
CACCCACTCCATGATTTCCCGGGTCCCCGCAATCTCACCGGGCATCACCAGATGGCGCAGCAGAACTCCGCGCACGGCCAGGCCGTTTTCGTCGAATCGGAGGTCCCCTACCTGCTGATGCATGGCCTTGATGGCGCGCCGCGCAGCTTCCGGATAATTCGGCGCTTTCAGATAGCGCCGCGCCGTCTCCGCATCCCAGCACTTGAAGTCGGGCATGTAGATGTCCACGACTCCGTTCATCAGTTCGATGGATTCGAGTGAATCATAGCCGCCGGTGTTGTAGACCAGCGGCAGGCGCAAGCCTTGGGCGATGGCCAATGGCAGGGCTTCCAAAATCTGCGGCACCACGTGTTCCGGGGTGACCAGATTGATGTTATGGCAACCGGCCGCCTGGAGCTGCAGCATCATGGCCGCCAGTTCCCCGGGCGGCGTGGCACGGCCCTCCCCTTTCCAGCTCAGCTCGAAGTTCTGGCAAAAAACACAGCGCAGGTTGCACCAGGAAAAAAAGATGGTCCCGGAACCATGGGTGCCTCGCAAGCAGTCCTCTTCCCCAAAATGGGGAAAATAGTTGCTGACCACAGCGTAGCGGCCCGTCCGGCAGACGGCGAACTGATTCGCGAGACGGTTGACGTGGCAATCCCGCGGGCACAGCGTGCAATCTGCCAGCGCTGCCAGGGCGCGCTCCACGCGGCGGGCGAGTTCGCCCGATTCGTGCAATTGCAGGTAGGCGGGCTCGAATTTGTTCCCGCTCAGCTCCACGGATTCTTGCTCACCTGCCCTTCCGCTTCTTAAGCTAGATGCTTATTTCCGGAGAGTCAACGCGGGCCGCATGGTTCAGAATGGGAAGGACGACCGCCGTCCTGCGTCCCAGCCCAGCGGGCTCTGGCGGTCGTCGCAAAGCAGGAGGTGTGCCATGGCATTTCAGTTGACGAGCGCCGCGTTCCAGGCCGGCGGCACGATTCCGAAAAGATTCACCTGCGACGGGCCAGACGTCTCCCCTGCGCTCTCCTGGACGGAGCCCCCCGCGGGAACCCAAGGTCTCTGCCTGATTGTGGACGATCCGGATGCGCCGGCCGGCACGTGGGTCCACTGGGTGCTCTACAATCTTCCCGCCAGCACGCGCGGCTTGCCGGAAGGAGTGGAGAAGGAGCGCGAACGCGCCGACGGGTCGCGCCAGGGCCGCAATGATTTCGGCAAGATCGGCTACAACGGGCCTTGCCCTCCGAAGGGAGCGGCGCACCGCTATTTCTTCAAGCTCTACGCCCTGGACGCGAAACTGGAATTGAAGCCCGGCGCAACGAAAGCGGATCTGGAGCGCGCCATGAAGGATCACATCCTGGCGCACGCCGAACTCGCCGGGAAATATGGCCGCTGAAGGGCTGCCCTCCCGCTTCGCCTGGAGAGGACTGGAAATAGCTGCCAGCGATGCATCTCAGGCGTGAGCGGAGGAGCCGCGGGCGGCAAGAAGGAACAACGGAATGGCAGCGAACTGGAGCACGATGCAGGCGGCCACAACGAGAGTGAGCGAGCGGTCGTAGAGAAATCCGAGCAGGGCGCTCCCCAGGAACCAGGCGAAGCCGTAGCCGGCGGTGAACAAGCCATAGGCGGAGGCGCGGCGTTCGAGCGGGACCATAGGCGCAACGGCAGCGGGCACGATGGATTCGTGGACGCCCATGCCCAATCCCCAGAGCGCAGCCCCGGCCAGCGCCACCCGGAATCCGCCGAAGAACACCAGCGGCGCAAATGCCGCCGATAAGAAAGTGAGAGGAATCAACACGCGCAAGCCGTACCGGTCGAACCAGCGGCCGAAGAGCAACGACCCGGCGCCTCCCACGCCCATAGCCACAGCGTAGAAAACCGGCACCCAACTCCCGGTGACGCTGGCGGTCTTCTGAAAGTGATAGGCCACCAAGGCAAAATCGGCAAACCCCGCGCCCACCAGGGCGGCGCCGGCAAGATAAAGCCAGAAAACACGAGGCTCGCCAGCAGGCGCGGCATCCTCCACCGCCGGATGTGGCGCCCGCCGCGATTCCAGCTCCGCAGGCCGTGGATACAGAATCCGCGCGGCAGCGAGGAGCGCCAGAGTGCACAGCGCCGGCAGCAGAAGCATGGCAAACGCCGGGCGGAAGTCTGCGCCCGCAGCCCCGCCGCCCGGCGCGTAGCCGAGGCTGGGAGTGCCACCCGCGCGCCGCGCCAGCAGCCAGGCAATCACCAGCGGGCCAGTTAGCGCACCGAACTGATCCAGCGCTTCGTGCAGGCCGAAGGCCCAACCGTAGCCGCCCATCTCCCGCCCGGCGTGGGAGAGCATCACATCGCGCGGGGGATTGCGCACCGCTCTGCCGGCTCTCTCTGCAACGAGCAGGGTCGCTGCCGCCGGCCAGCTTCCGGCAAGGGCCAGCGCCGGGACGGCGCACATCTGCACCACGTAGCCGAATATGGTGATGGGCCAGAATTGGCGCGTGCGGTCCGCCAGCCGGCCGGAGACGAAGCGCAAACCGTATCCGGCCAATTCGCCCAGACCGGCGACCACTCCGACGGCCGTTCCGCTGGCGCCGAGCACCGCGAGATACGGGCCGAGGATGCTGCGCGCGCCTTCGTAGGTGAAATCGGCAAAAAAACTCATCGCCCNCGACGAGCAGCACGAAGCGCAGGGCAATGGACCGAACTTGCTCGGAATGGGCAGTAACTGACATGGTTGGTGGGCGCAAGCTGCCGCTTTGCTCCACTCGGCGCACGCCGATTATGCACTAGCCGGCGCAGGTTCGAGACGCTGCGGAGTTGCTGAAGCTGCAGGAAACCTCTTTCCGGCCGGGCGATGTCCGCCCCATAGACGGACAAATCCCACAACCGGGCACTGCCGCGCTCAGGGGGGCCGGCAAGCCACAATTAACAAACGCTTTTTCAACGATTTAGAGCCATGCCGGCGGGCCAGCGGAGGCTGGAAAGGTGCTTACACTCAGGCAGGGAGGGGTGGCGAATGCATGCCTTCTTGCAGGACATTCGGTTCGGGGCACGGACGCTGTGGAAGAACCCTGGCTTTGCGGCCATCGCGGTGCTGACCATGGCGCTGGGGATGGGCGCGAACACGGCGATCTTCAATATATTCCATGCGGTTCTGCTGCGTGCGCTGCCGGTCGTAGATGCCAATCGTCTGGTCCTGCTGACGGACCCGGATGCGCACGGACGATCCTACGGGAGCGAGGGAGGCGAGCGCTCGCTGCTCTCCTACGCGGAATTCGTGTACTTGCGCGACCACAACGACGTGTTCTCCTCCAGCTTCGCCGCGGACAGTTCTCTCGCCGATGTGCGGATCATCGTGGGGGGCAGTACAGCGGGCACTCCGGAACAGGACGAAACGGCCACGGTCCGGCTGGTGAGCGGAAATTACTTTGCCACCCTGGGGGTGCGGCCTGCTGCCGGCCACTTGTTCACACCGGAGATGGACCGCGCACGGCGTGGGGCTCCCTATGCGGTGATCAGTTATGCGCTGTGGAAGAACCGCTTCGCGCTCGATGCGGGGGTCCTGGGGAAGACGGTGCGCATCGGCGGGACAGCAGTTGAAGTCATCGGCGTGACCCCGCTGGGATTTTTCGGCGAGACCGTGGGATTGGCCCCGGACGTGTGGCTGCCGATCATGATGCAGGATGCCATCTACCCTGGGCGGGACCTGATTTCCGAAACGCCCAGCGTTTTGAACGTGTTCACTTGGCTCCAGGTGATGGCGCGGCTGAAGCCGGGGGCGACGCTGGCGGAGGCCCAGGCGCACTTGGACGTGGAATTCAAGCGCTATGTAGAATCCGCGATTCCGGCAGGCGCTAGCGACTGGCAGCGGCGGAATCACCTGGATCAGCATCTCCAGTTGCGCTCCGGAGCCCACGGCGCGTCCACGCTGCGCGGAGCCTTCGGCGATTCGCTGAAAATGTTGATGGCCCTGGTGGGGCTTGTCCTTCTGATGGCCTGCGCGAATATCGCCAACCTGTTGCTGGCGCGCGGAGCAGCCCGGCGGAAGGAGTTTGCCGTGCGGCTCGCCATCGGGGCGGGTCGCAAACGCCTGCTGCGGCAACTGCTGACGGAGAGCCTGCTGATTGCAGGGCTGGGGGCGGCGGCCGGGTTGTTGCTGGCGCAGTGGGCGGACGCGCTGCTCGTGCGGCTGGCCTCGGGAGGCGCAGGGGGCGACTCCATCCAGTTGGACTTGCAGCCGGACGCATCCGTGCTGGCATTCACGTTTGGAGTGGCGGCGCTGACGGCCATCCTGTTCGGACTGCTGCCCGCGCTGCGAGCGGCGCGCGTGGACCTGACGCCGGCACTGAAATCCAGCGTTTCCGCATCGGGCGAGGGTGGGTCCCCGCGGCGCTTTGCGGCCGGCAAGATTCTGGTGATCGGGCAGGTTTCTCTCTCGCTGATTCTGCTGGTGGCCGCGGGGCTTTTTGTGCGCAGTTTGCGCCGGCTCAGCGAAGTGAATCTGGGTTATCAGACGGAGAACCTGGTGCTCTTCTACGTAGACGGCTCCGCTGGCGGATACAAAGGCGATGCCCTGCTTCGCCTGCAGCGGGACTTGCTCGGCAAGTTCTCTGCAATTCCCGGAGTGCGCTTGGCCAGCGCGTCTTCGAACGGCCTGTTCATGCATTCCGAATCTGCGGATCCTGTGGCTATTGAGGGCTATACGCCGAAGGCCGGCGAAGAAATCCACTCGCGAATGGATCACGTCGGGCCGGGATATTTTTCCGCGCTGGGGATTCCCGTACTGGCCGGGCGGGAGATCGGCCCCGATGACGTGGCCGGAAAGCCGCGCGTGGCCGTGATCAACCAGGCGTTTGCCAGGGCCTATTTTGCAAACACCAGCCCGCTGGGAAAGATTGTGCGCGACGTCTATCCCGGCAATCCCGGAGAGGCGGAGGTGGTGGGAGTGGTGGCGGATTCGCGTCTCAACAGCCTGCGCGAGACCATCCGGCCGCGCATTTATTTTCCACTGTTCAATCCCATGTGGGAACATCGGGCCACGGCCTACGAGCTGCGCACGCAGGCGAATCCCTCGAGCGTAATCGCCGCGGTGCGGAAGATCGTGGCGGAGACGAATCCTGCATTTCCGCCCCTGCACATCCACACGCTGTCCGAGCGTGTGGCCGAATCACTGGATACAGACCGCTTTATCACCCAGCTCACCGGAGGATTCGGCGTGCTCGCGCTGTTGCTGGCCAGCATCGGACTCTACGGGCTGATGGCTTACACCGTGTCCCGGCGAACCCGTGAAATCGGGATACGCATGGCCCTGGGCGCCCGGCCGGGAGACGTGTTGCAATCCGTATTGCGTGAGACGCTGTGGCTGGTGGGAGCAGGAATGGCCGCGGGCGTTCCGGTGGCCCTGGCTGGGACCCGGCTCATCCGGAGCCTGCTCTTCGGCGTGAGCGTGGCCGACCCGGTGGCCATGATTCTCGCCGTGCTGGTGCTTGCGGGAGTGGCTGTGCTGGCCGGATACCTGCCCGCGCGGCGCGCGGCGCGGGTAGACCCACTGATTGCCCTGCGGTACGAATAGCTCCGGGCCGATCTGTGCAGGCTTGCCCGAACGCGGCCCCCTGCCGAAATCACCTGGCCAAATCGTTCTTGAAGATTGCGCCGTTGTGCATGACGAAGCCGACGTTGCGCAGCTCGGCGATGTTTTTCAGCGGGTCCCCGGAGACAGCGATTACGTCCGCGTAAGCTCCGGGAGCAAGCACGCCGATTTCACCCTTCATGTCCAGCATCTCCGCGGCGCGCGAGGTGGCGGACTGGATGGCGGCCATGGGCGTCATGCCAAATTTCACCATGTAATCGAAATCAATGATTTCCGGCTCGCTCCAGTCAATCCCTCCCATATCCGTGCCATAGACGATTTTCACACCGGCGGCCAGGGCCTTCTTGAAAGACGGCTCGTGCACTTCCGCGCGCTTGCGGTCGCGCTTTCCCGCCGGGGTGTACTCCGGCGCCCAGTTGCCGTAATAGGCAGCGATGGTGGGGCAATACCAGGTGCCCTGGCGGAGCATCTGCTTGATGCTGGCATCGGTCAATTCCAGGCCATGTTCGATGGAGTCGCAGCCGCCATCCAGAGCGCGCTGCAGGCCGATGCCGTTATAGGCGTGGCAGGCGACCTTTTTGCCCCAGCCGTGCGTCTCGTCCACGATGGCTTTCAACTCTTCCACGGTCAGCGTGGGCTGAGACACCAGGTTGCCGTTGCGGTCCACCCAGGAGCGGTGCGTCATGTACACCTTGATCCAGTCCGCGCCGTTCGCCAGTTGCTCGCGGGCGGCTTTGCGCGCCTCGATGGGCCCGTCAATCAGTTGCGCGCCTTTGGGCATGTCCAGTTCCGGCGCGTAGCCTTCCAGGTTGTAACCGCCGGTCGAGGAGATCGCCCGCGTCACCACGAACAAGCGCGGGCCGGGAATAGTCCCTTCGTTGATGGCCGCTTTGATTCCAACATCGCCATAACCGGCGCCTTCCGTTTCCACGTCACGCAGCGTGGTGAAGCCCTGTTCGAGGGCGCGGCGCGCAGCCGCCGTGGCGCGCGCGGCGCGCTGTGCGATGCCGGGGAACAGGATATTGGCGTCGTAACCGCCTTTGGCCGGATCTTCGCCCCAAAGGAAAATGTGGGTGTGGGAATCGATCAGGCCGGGCAGGACGGTTGCGGAGGAGAGATCGATCACCTTTGCGCCGGCCGGAATGGCCGCGCCGGCGTCGGCCACCTTTTCGATCTTGTCTCCGCGGATGAACAGGAGCTTGTTGTGCAGCGGCGCGGGGCTCGAGCCGTCAATCACTGTGCCGGCGCGGATGACGGTCAGCGCGGGCGGAGCGACGGAAGATTGCGCATGCGCCGCGCCGGCGCTAAAGGCAAGTGCGGCAAACAAACTGACAGCGCGAAAACGAAGCATCTGGAGCCTCCCGGTAAGAGCTAAGCGACGGAGAGAACTTCTACTCGACTCCGCGCGCATTTGCAACGCCGGTACGCTGCGCGCTCTCTGGGGGTGACGAGCAAGGAGCAGGAAAATTAACGCGGAGGCGCTGATGACGCGGTGAGGAACAAGCCACGGCCAGTGGGGTTCTGACCGTGGGTTTGTTGGGGGCATCGTGGTTTCGATCGGCAAATTGGCATGCGAGCAGAGCACAGAACGTGCCCACGATCAGGAAGGCACTGACCGTGGCTACTCGCGAAGCCGACCCGGTACGCTCAGGCTTCGAAGAGGAGCGAAGAACAAGTGAGGCCAGCTTCGGCCTTTTGCAGTTCAGAGATGTCCAGAGAGACGACGCGAAAGCCGGCCTGTTCGATGCGCGCGCGCGTTTGCGGGAACGAGGCGGGAAAGATGACGGTGCCGGCGACGGCCAGCGCGTTTGCGGCCTGCGGCTCCTCCGGGGCCACGCCCACCCATTTCGCGCCGCAGAACGGCGCGGGATCCAACCACTCGCGGTTGGCCAGCAGCGTATTTTCGCCCAGCCGGGTGACCGCGGACTTAAGGTGCAGGCAGCCGGTCACGGGAACCGGGACCACCTCGTAACCATGTGGCGCCACGATGGCCGTGAGCTGGCGAATCCCTGCGGCGTTGGAGCGGCGCGTCAGCCCGACAAATAGCTTGCGGCCCAGACGGAGCACGTCGCCGCCTTCGAGCGTGCCGGGCAGCTCGATACGCGCCAGTGGGCGGTAAGGCTCGAGAGCGCGGGCCAGAGACGCGGCTTCCCGGCGGCGCGACTCCGCGCCGGGCAGGCAAATCACCGCAAGCTCATCGAGGACGATTGCCGGGTCCTCCACGAAAACAGAATCGGGCAAATCCGGCTCCGCGGGGAGCGAGATCACGCGCGCGCCGAGCGATTCGAGCAGGCGCTCATAGGCGCGATGCTGCTCGCATGCCAGATCAAAATGGATCGCCTGCCGCGGGACGTAGCTCAACTCGCAGCGCGCGAGCGCAGGACTTACCTGGCGAGTGATGGCCGCGAGCATGGCGCGCGGCAAGTTTACCGGAAGAAGCCGTATAGGCCGAAATCAGGGATTTGGCAGGATGCCGGCCGCAGGCGCCCCCGATGAGCAGGGGGCGCCTGCGGTCCGCTTGCAGAGTGTGTCTTGCGAGTCGGGGCTTCGCGCTGCGTCACTGGCCGGAGCCAGCAGAGGAGGCCATGCTCGCGTTTCCGGGCAGGCGCGCGGCCGCCTGGACCGCGTGCAGGCTGGGCTCGGCTGGCTGCCAGAGGACGCGCGCGTCAGTGGCGTCATTTGGATACGCTTTCGCTGACTGCGTCCCGCTGGGCTCGAGGATGATATCCACGCGGCGGTTGTAAGCGAGCCAGGTGGCCCGGGTCTGGTGCGCCATCCACTTTTCCGGTTTTGCCTTGTCCTGGGATTGCAGGGAGACGACCTGACTCCGGCTCAACTCCTTGGTCTTGCCTTCCGCGCGCACCTCAATTTTGTCCGCGGAGACGCCGTGGGCGACCAGGAAGCCCTTTGCCAGCCTGGCGCGGCGCTCGCTGAGCCTCAGGTTGTATTTCATTGAGCCACGCATGTCGGCATGTCCCACCACCAGGAGATGTGCCTGACCCTCGTACTCCTCGTGGGTCTTAAAGCGGTCCGCGGCCTGCGCCAGCATTTTTTCCTCGCTGGCCAAGAGACCCAGTTGGGGGTGTTTCGCCGTCGGATACGCGGTGGGATAAAAGACGCTGGCCAGCTTCACCGGCGGCGCTGGATCGATGGAGCCGACCACATGAAGCATCGCCCTCCGCGTGGCCGTTCCGCCACAGGCGTTGGTAGTGGTGAGTTCGTAGGGCACTTCCACGTCCACCGGGCCGATGCTGGAGCGCTCGGGGTCCGCGGTAACGCTCCGGCTGCCGCTGGCCGAAACACTGCCCAGGTGGCTGATCGTCACCTGATTGGCATTGTACGTGGACCACTGCAGCGTGGCCGGCTCGTCAGCGACCACCTTGTCGCCGATCTTGTGGAAATGGACGACGGACTGACTGAGGCTGATATTGGCGGTGGGCTGCGTGTCAACGTCCACGGTCACGGTTTTGGTGACCACCCCGCCCGGCCCCTTTGCCGTGAACTGGTAGCTGACCGTGCGCATCGGGCGGACAGTGCGTTCCCCGCTGTGCGGCACACTGCCCACGCCGCTGATGGAAGTGTCCGCGGCGTCCGTGGACTTCCAATCCAGGGCCGTGGATTCGCCGCAAGCGATGTTTGCGCGCTGCGCGGCGAGTTCCGCCGTGACCGGCGCAACGGGCACGGTGGCGCTGGCCATGCCGGCGCGGAACCGCGGCAAGGTGCCCAATTCGCTGCCCGTGGACCAGTCCTCAGTCTTTTCCGCGCCGTGGTGGTTCAGGTCCACAACCACCTTCTCATCGGCCTTCACGCTCACCGGACCCGACCAGATGGTCTGGCCCTTGCGCGTGACCATCACCTGGTACGTACCGGGCTGCACCAGCAGCCGCTGATGCCAGATCCAGTCCCAATCGAATTCGTCCACGTGGCCGACGAAATAATCGGGCGTTGTGCCGTTGAGCAGAACCGCCGCGCGGCCCGGGCCTTTGAATTCGATATAGCCGAAGGGCCCGGATACGGGCGCGCCGGAGGGCTTCAACGCAAAGTACACATTGGAGGTGTCCCCGGCCACGATGTGCACGGTCTGAGTCTTGGGCAGGTACCCGTAGTTGTACACGCCGACTTGGTGGTCGCCGGCGAGCAGGGAGATTGTCTGGCTCCCATCGCGAATGGCCTGGCCATCCACAAACACGTAGGCCTGCTTGGGGGTCACGTGAACTTTCAATTGGCCGTCGCCCACCGGACCCTGCGCATAGGCCGGCGTGAAGGTGAACAAGACGGCGATCATTGCAAAGATCACCGAAAGATTGATGGTTAGCAATCCGGACTTTTCGGTCTCTTGGATAGGGTAGCGGAAAGAAGGCAGGCTACAACTGCCGTCAGTCATTACGGTCCTCCTCATCTGTTAGTTCGCACCACCCGAGACAGACAAGAGAACCCTCTAACTAGGATGCAGATTCCCAGGGAAGAGAAAACCGGGAAAAAACGGCCAGGAGCTTGCCCGAGGCACGAACTCTCTCGCCCCGGGCAGAGCTGAGGGAGGAGTTCGATTCCAGCGAGGGTGGGAGCGTGGCCCGGTCAAGTGAGCGGGCCCTCGGGTGCTGGCCCATTTCGGCGATGTAGCCCGGGTCCTGCCACAACTGGACCCGGGGCTCGTTCGGCAGTTCGGGATGCTGTTCCGTTTTGATTGCCATCCGATTGGGTCGGAACGAACCCCGCCCGCCGCGGCGGGCGGGCTGCTGCAAATTGAGTCACTACCGGCTATCGCTCAATCGCCACTGTGACTGAAGTCACAGAGGGGCAAGTACGGTGCGGCTAGGCTGAGAAGCGGGGAAAGAGGATGGCCACGTCACCGAGCGGCACTGGTTCACCACGCCTCGCGGCAGCACCCCCGGCCTGCGATTTGCCGCGTCCGAAGCGGCCGGCGGCGAAAAAGAAATCGTGGGTGCGGCGCACGGACTGCGATACCTCACAGCGCTGGCGGCGCAGTTTCCAGTTTGCCTTTCTGCTGCTGAATGTGTGCCTGGGCGGAGAATTTTACTTGTGGGTGCGGCAGTACGAGTCCGGCGCGGCCCAGACGCCGTGGACACGGCCGGCGGGAGTCGAGGGCTGGCTGCCCATCGCCGGATTGATGAACTTGCGCTTTTGGACGCTTACCGGGCATGTGCCGGAGATCCATCCCGCGGCAATGTTCCTCCTGCTGACGTTTCTCTCCATGGCTTTCCTCTTGCGCAAGGCATTCTGCAGCTGGCTATGCCCCATTGGAACGATTTCCGAGTGGCTCTGGCGCTCGGGACACAGAATTTTTCGCCGGAATTTCAGCGCCCCGCGCTGGCTGGATATTCCGCTCCGGGGATTGAAATATCTCCTGCTGGGATTCTTTCTCTGGGCGGTGGCCAGCATGACCGCCGAGGGCCTGGAGAGTTTTCTGCACAGCCCGTACGGAATGATCGCAGACGTGAAGATGCTCAACTTTTTCCGGTTCATGGGCGGGACCGCGGCCGGAGTGCTTGCCGGACTGGCGGCAGCCTCGCTTTTCCTGCCCAATTTCTGGTGCCGGTACCTTTGTCCCTATGGGGCGCTGCTGGGGCTCACCTCGCTGTTCAGCCCGCTGCGCGTGAAGAGGAATCCGCCGGCCTGCATCGATTGCGCCAAGTGCGCCAAGGCCTGCCCTTCCCTTCTCCCCGTGGACCGTTTGGTCTCGGTCAAATCTGTGGAATGCACGGGCTGCATGCTCTGCGTGGCCGTGTGCCCGGCGGAAAATGCCCTGGCGCTGGAATGGCTAAAGATCATCCCTGGCACGCACCAAGCGCGCCGCATGCCGGCCTGGGCCATGGCTGCGGCCGTGGCTGCTCTCTTTCTCGGAATCACCGGTTTTGCCAAACTCACGGGCCACTGGAACTCCCCGATTCCCTCCTCCGTTTACCGCCAACTCGTGCCGCACGCGAACGAAGCGCAGCACCCCATGCCGGAACGCTAAATCACGGTTCCCGTCTGTTTCCACAAATCCTGACAATCCAAGAGCTTGACCGGCAAAACCGCAGGGCCAAGACTGCCCGGAAACTGCGCTTGGCGGAGGCGATGACCGCCGTCACTTCTCCCTGTGACCGCCCACACAGAGCGCCCTGCCGCAAGACATTTAACTTGTACTGTAAAGCCTTGGTCCACGAGTGACTTTCAGGGCGGAACGCCATGCCGGGCCAGGACAAGCAGAGCCGCCAAGCGGGACAGAAGAAGCTCAACATCGTTTGCCTGCTGCAATCGCACTGGAAAACGCTGCTCGTGGGTCTGGCCGCGGTGGGGGCGCAATCCGCGGCCGGGCTCCTGGATCCCTGGCCGCTCAAAATCATCCTCGATGAAGTGCTGCAAACGAAGAAAACTCCCGGCTGGCTCAGTCATCTTGTGCTCATCACCGTAGGCCAGAATCCGCTGGGAGTCGTCCACTTTGCAGTGGCGGCAGTGCTGGTGATCGCGCTGATCGGGGCGATCGGCAGCTACGTGGAAAAGAACGCGACCACCTTGGTGGGGCAGCGGGTGATGCACGACCTGCGCAGCAAGCTTTACTGGCACATCCAGCGCCTCTCGATGTCCTACCACGACCACAAGAGAACGGGCGACCTGATCAGCACGCTGACCACAGACATCGACGCTGTCCAGAGCGCATTGACCTCCGGAGTCCTGGACACGCTCCACGACCTCCTTTTGCTGGTGGGGATGATGGCCATCATGTTTTATCTCGATTGGCGCTTCACACTGATCGCGCTTTCCGTGGTCCCGGTGCTGTTCATCGTGGTTTACAGCTTCACCCGGAAAATCAGGCAGGCCTCCCGGGCCTTGAGGAAGAAAGAGGGCGAGATCGTCTCCCGGGCGCAGGAGGTGCTTACTTCCATCCGCATCATCAAGGCCTTCGCGCGCGAGGAGCACGAGCAGAAACGGTTTGAGACCGATAGTTTGGAGAGCGTGGAGCTGGCGCTGCGCGCCAGAAACATCAAGTCCAAGCTGGCGCCGGCCGCGGAGATGATCGTGGCTTGCGGAACGGCCCTGGTCCTGTGGTTCGGCGCCCACCAGGTGCTGGAAGGAACGCTCACTCCCGGAGTGCTGGTGGTCTTCTTTCTCTACCTGGGAAAGATGTACAAGCCGATGCGCGAGCTCTCCAAAATCGCGGACACCTATTCAAAAGCCATCGTCGGCTGGGACCGCATCCGGGACGTCATGGCCGTGGAACTGCATGTGCTGGATTTGCCGGGGGCTCGTCCGGCGCCTGCCTTGCAAGGCGGCATCGAGTTCGACCACGTCACATTTGGATATTCACCCGGTCTTCCCGTCTTGAGAGATGCGTGCTTGAAAATCCAGCCGGGACAGGTGGCCGCGCTGGTAGGCCCCACGGGCTGCGGCAAGAGCACGCTGCTGAGCCTGATCCCGCGCTTCTACGATCCACAATCCGGAGCGGTAAAGCTCGACGGGGTGGACATACGCGAGTTCCAGCGGAGAACCATCCGGCGGCAGATGAGCTTCGTTCCGCAGGAAGCCGTGCTCTTCCGCGCCCCGCTCTGGCAGAACATCGCTTACGGCAAGCCGGGGGCCAGCCGCCAGGAAATCGTGCGCGCGGCGGAACTGGCCAATGCGGATGAGTTCATCCGGCGCCTGCCGGATGGGTACGACACGATGGTGGAAGAGCGTGGCGCCACCCTATCCGGAGGCGAGCGGCAGCGCATCGCGATTGCCCGCGCGATTATCCGCAACACGCCCATCTTGATCCTGGATGAGCCGGCCACGGGCCTCGATGCCGCTTCGGAAAAGATGGTGATCGAGGCGTTGGAGCGCCTGATCGCCGGCAAGACTGCCATCACCGTGGCGCATCGCCTGGCCACCATCCGGCACGCGGATGTGATCTTCGTTCTTCAGGACGGGGCCATCCTGGAACAGGGCACACACGCGCAATTGCTGGCGGCCGGCGGGCTCTACGCGAAGTTCTACGAGCTGCAGTCCAGGAAGGAAAAAGAGGAGGCCCGCGCCGCGGCCAATCCGCTCCTCTCCCCGGTTGTGCTGGAGAGCGCTTGAAACTCCCTCCCAACCGGAAAAGGAGGGCCCTATGACCCTCGTCAAGCGAAGCAGGATCGAAGTTCTCACACTCCTTCTGGCGGCACTCCTGCTGGCTGTGCCTGCAGCGGCCCGGCAAAAGGCCAAGAAGGAAAAACCCGCGGTGGGCAGCGCGCCCGCCGTGCTCTGGCGCGAGCCTGTGGACATCCGATCGCGCGACTTGTTCTACGGGGTCGGCGGAAAAGAGAAGGTGCCGCAGGGAGGTTTTTCGTTCATCGGCGAGAAGAAGCGCGGGACCAGCCCCAAGTTCGACGTGCGCGATGAGAATGGAATCCGCTGGGGCGTCAAGTACGGAGCGGAGGCCAAGCCGGAGACGGCAGCCACGCGGCTGCTCTGGGCCGTCGGATACTTTGTCAATACCGACTATTTCGTGGACGAACTGAAGGTCGGAGGCCTGCCTCCTCTGTCGCGGGGAGAAGAGCTGATCAGCCACGGAAAAATCCATGGGGCCAGGCTGAAGCGGCATAACAAAGGGGAAAGGAAGATTGGCTTCTGGACCTGGAGGAAGAACCCGTTTGTGGGAACCCGCGAGCTCAACGGACTGAAGGTGATGATGGAAATCTTCGCCAACACGGACTTCACCTACGAGAACCAGTGTATTTACGACGTGCAGGGAATCGAGCAGCAGTACATGGTGACGGACCTGGGGGCCAGTTTTGGCAAAGCCGGCAAGACCATTTATCGCGCCAAGGGCGTGCTCAAAGATTATCTGGAGCGGCCGCTGATCAAGCACGTGGATCCGGAATTTGTGGATTTCTGGTATTTCAAGCACATCCCCCGCGCCGATGCCAGGTGGATCGGCGGATTCCTGGCGCAGCTTTCCGAGGAGCAAATCCGCGACGCCTTCCGGGCCGCCGGCTACTCGCAAAAGGAAGTCGAGGGGTTTGCCGGAAAAGTGCGCGAGAAGATTAGCGAGTTAAACGTCCTTTAGAAGCGGCCACGGCCCTTGTTGCGCTCCAAGCCGGGGAAGGATGGGAATATGAGCATAGGGAGTACGGGGCGAAAGTGGCGCCCCGCCGCGATCTTGCTGATCAGCGCGCTTGCCTGCCTGGCGGCCGGAAGTGCGCACGCACGGCCGCCGCAAAACCGAAAAGACCGGGAAGCCGCAGCGCAATTCGAGAAAAACGTCCACGCTTACATGAAAATACACAAGCGCGCGGAAAAGGACCGGCCGAAGCTGAAATCCTCGGAATCTGCGGCGGAAATCGTCGACCGGCAGCGGGCCCTGGCGGAAAAGATCCAGGCCTTCCGGACGCAATCCAAAGAGGGGGACGTGTTCACCCCTGCTGTGGCCGCTTATTTCTCGCGCCAGATCAAGGCAGCGTATGATGAAAATGCGGAGGCCATCCGCGCCTGCCTGGCGGCGGGTTCGCCTCTGCCGGCCATGCCGCTCAAGGTGAACGCCACGTACCCGGAAAACGTCTCCTATTCCATCATGCCGCCAACCATCCTTCGGCATCTTCCGAAGCTGCCCCAGGAGCTGCAATACCAGGTGGTTTGCAACGATTTGATCCTCCGGGACGTGGAGGCCAACCTGGTTGTGGACATATTGCATAACGCCATACCCTGAACTCAGTCCGGAGAACGGAAATGCAGCGACTGCTCTTGATCACCCTTGGCTTCTCCATCGCCGCGGCACTGGCGGAGGCCGGGGATTTGAATGCCCGGACATCTCCCGGCCCGTTCCGCGTGTCCGGCCAGCAGGCCGCGAAACAAACGGAGGCCGTCGCGCTGCCGCTGAAGCCCGGCTCGGTGCGATTCGGGGTGATCGGAGACAGCGGGACTGGAGACCGCGCGCAGTACGATGTGGCCGAGGAGATGCTGCGCATCCAGAGGTTCACGCAATTCAACTTTGTGATCATGCTGGGCGACAACCTGTACGGAGGGTCGTCCCCCAGCGACTACTTGGATAAATTCGAGCGTCCGTACAAGCCCTTGCTGGACGCGGGAGTGAAGTTTTACGCCTCGTTGGGCAATCACGACAATAGCAACGAAATCTCCTACGCCCCGTTCCACATGGGCGGCAACCGTTACTACACTTTTACACAGGGAACTGCCCAGTTTTTCGTGCTGGACAGCAACTATATGGATGGCGGGCAACTCGGCTGGCTGGCCCAGGAACTTCAGAAATCCGCCGCGCCTTGGAAAATCGGCTATTTTCATCATCCGCTGTTTTCCGCGGGAAAAAAGCACGGGGGAAACCTGGACCTGCGCGCGGCGCTGGAACCGCTGTTCGAAAAATTCGGTGTGCAGGTGGTGCTCTCCGGCCACGACCACATATACGAGCGCACCAAGCCCCTGGGAGGAACGGTTTATTTCATCCTCGGGAACTCCGGCCAGTTGCGGCCGCACGGCCTTGCGCCGGACGCCCAGGAGGCCGCCGGCTACGACGTGGACTTGTGCTTCATGGTGGCGGAGATCGCCGGGGATTCCTTTTACTTCCAAACCATCTCCCGGGGGGGCGGGATCATAGATTCCGGGGTGATTCCCCGCAATCCACGCGGTGATTCCGGAACGCGGTAGCAGCCGCCCGCGGAGCAGCCGAACCCTTCGGGCTGGGCGGCGGCACGCCGGCAAAAAGTATCCGGCTGTGTAATTCCTCGCTGGCCGAATTCAACCACGCACTGTAAACGTGCGAGAATCAGCAGGTTGGCTGACGCCTGCTGGCAGGCGAGTTGCGATCCTCCCCGGCAGGAACCTGGCAAGGGCGCGGCACGGAAGCCATCGCGGATGCCGCGCAGAGACAGACCGGAGGAAAGTAGATGAGGACTTATTTGAGCCCGGCATTGGCTTTGGCACTGATTCTGGCGGTACCGGCTTTTGCCCAGCATGACGGACAAAAGCACGAAGAGCCGAAACACGAACAGCGCGCGGAAACTCCCCGCGCCAACGGCGGGCACGTACCCCCGGCCCCCGAGCGTCGCACGGAATCTGCGGCCGCGAGGGAACCGCATCGGTTCGAAGACGGGAGGTCCAGCGACCGTCCCCACGTGAGCAACAATCACTGGTACGGCCACGACGCCCCCAACGACCGGCGCTTCCACCTGGACCATCCCTTCGAGCACGGCCATTTTGAGCACTTCGGCCCGTCCTATCGCTACCGGGTAGTGCGGGTGGATGTGCACGCGCATCGCTTCTGGTTCCCGGGCGGCTTCTACTTTGAAGTGGCGCCCTGGGACTGGGCGCAATGCGCGGAGTGGTGCTGGAACTGCGGCGGAGATGACTTCGTCGTGTACGACGATCCGGACCACATCGGATGGTACATGCTATATAACGTTCACACGGGGATTTACGTGCACGTGCAGTTCCTGGGCCACTAGATCCGCATTCCGCGCATTGAAGGGTCACGCCAAGCCAGCGGCGTGGCCCTTCTCACTTATCGAGCAAGGGTTTCGCCAGACCTCGCGTAACTCCCCCCTCAAAGGCGTTTATCCCATCACCGGAACCACCGTAGCGCCTGAAAAGCTGCGTGAGCGCCGTCACCCGGTGGCGTAAGGGCGGATACAGCGCTGCCCGCAGCCCAACGGGATACTGCCCTTCGAGTGTGGCGGCCGCCTCCCCGGCCATTCCACCGGTCGCGCGTGCGGGGAAGGCAACACGCAAGGGCCACCGCGGCGTCGAGCGCACACCAGGTTCGGGGCCGTGACTGGTTCCAGCCATTGTTGTGCAATTCAATGCCGAGCAGCTTGCGCTCCATCGAGCAGGAGGGTTGACATGAACGACCTCTTGAAGCGACTCCTGCTCACGCCCTTGGTGGCGGCAGCTTTCCCTCTTTTTCTCCACGCACAGGTAATGGCTAAGGACGCCCCGGCCTGCACACTTCCGGCTGTCGCTGCTGAATCCGCAACCCCTGGCGCGGAAATACCAGAAGCCGCTCCGGCGCTGCCGGCGGAACTGCCAGATGCGCCCAACGCAACCGGCACGTTGCCGGACTGGCCCCCTGCCTCGGTGGATATCCTGAAGTCTTTCAAGTCGGATTATGAGCGGCCGCTGACCGTGGGTGGAAAGGCCCAGCGAGCCATCAAACTGATGTTCATTCCCGGGGTATTTCAAGCCGCGGCGCTTGCCGGAATCTCCATGGCCACAGATTCAAGCCTCGAACGGGATTATGGCCAGGGGGCGAAGGGCTTTGTCCGGCGATGGGGATCGGATTTTGGCGTGACCTCGACCAAGCTCTTCATCGGCGATTTTGCCCTCGCCTCGGCGCTGCACATCGATCCGCGCTATCACCCTTCCAAGAGCAAGAGCATTGGCGCACGCCTCGGACACGCCATTCTGCACACCTTTGTGACCCAGACGGACAGCGGGAAGAGAACGTTCAATGCCCCGCAGGTGTTCGGCATCCTGTGCGCCGCTGCGGCGTCCAATGGCTGGCATCACGTCAGCGATCAAGGCGCTGGCAATACTGGAAAGCGCATCGGGGGCGGATTGGGCGGCTCGGTCGGCTTCAGCATCTTCCAAGAATTTGTGGTTTACCACGACGCGCCCCGCCAGTAGTGGTGGGACCGCTGGGAAGGGTTCCGAGCGAGGGGCAACTGCGCAAGATCACCGCGCTGCCGCACGGTGCGCGGGATTGCCTGCGCATGCGGTAAGAACCCCTTCCCCTTTGCGGCGCACGCCCCGGGGCAAGGCGGGATGCAGTGCCCGCTCGGCATGAGGAACAAACTTCCCGGTCTGAGGAGCCCCCCTCAATTGCCCGCCGGCGAATCCCTCCTAGAGGAAGCCGCGACCCGGAGCCGGAGTCTTGACAAAATGTCATATTAGAAATAGTCTACGTGCCGCATGGACGCTGAGGCCATTCAACGCTCCCTGGAGAAAAGCGGGTTGCGGTGCACTCCGCAGCGCTACGCGGTGATGGCGTTCTTGATGGAACAGAACATTCATCCCACGGCCGCGGAAATCTTCAAAGCCGTGAATCGCGTGGATCCGCGCTCTTCCCGGGCCACGACTTATAACAATCTCCGGGACCTGGTGCGGGCCGGTCTGGTGCGCGAAGTGGCCGTGGAGGGCCGCGCCGCGCGCTTCGATGCCAAGGGCCTGCCGCATCACCACTTCATCTGTGACCGTTGCGGCAAAGTTGAAGACCTGAAGTGGTACGCCGTGCCCGGACCCGCCTCGGGCTCCCTCGGTAAGCGGGTTGTTCGCGAATGCGAGCTCATTTTCCGGGGGCTCTGCACAAGGTGCGCTCCGCGTCACGCTTCCCGTTAATTGCGAATCAATTCGAAGGTTAGGAGAAAAACTATGGCAACTGAAGCAAAATGCCCGGTGGTACACGGGACTACGAATGTGGGAATGAGAGCGAACAGCGACTGGTGGCCGAACCAGCTGAACCTCAGGATTCTCCGGCAGAACTCGCCCCAGTCCGATCCAATGGGCGAGGAATTTCATTACGCTGAAGAGTTCAAGAAACTCGACTTCAAAGCGCTGAAGAAGGACCTGCGCGCGCTGATGACGGACAGCCAGGACTGGTGGCCGGCGGATTTCGGCCACTACGGGGGGCTCTTCATTCGCATGGCGTGGCACGCCGCGGGCACCTAC
>OCOJ01034822.1_pt1 | contig 19192 bp, 20 predicted proteins | sample 1539251 | NCBI WGS metagenome assembly OCOJ01 (sample SAMN01911457, study PRJEB22624) | soil metagenome | biome: Soil | place: Malaysia | collected 2012-04-30 | depth RA_metagenome m | reverse complement strand
GGAACATTCGTGAATTGGAAAATGTAATCAAGAAGATGGTGGCATTGGAGAACGAGGAGTTGCCTCTGTCCGATTTAAGTCTTCGAAACTCGGCTCCTGCGCCTTCTGGGTCGAGCCTAATGACCCCTTCGCTGAAAGCAGCGGCCCGGGCTGCCTCCCAACAGGCGGAACGCGAATTGATTTTGCAAACACTTACGCGGACTCATTGGAACCGGAAAAAAGCAGCTCAGGTCCTGCAGATCAGTTACAAATCGCTCCTTTACAAGTTGAAACAAATCCAAGTGCCGGACTCGGAAGAAGTTTAGGAAGATGGGAGAAATGCTATGAGGAATCGAAAGCTCATTGGACTTGTGATCCTGTTCACCTTTCCCTGGCTCAGCACGAAGGCGCAAGATGCTTCGAAGAAACAGGGTTCAGAAGATCCGTCTACAACCACGAAAGACAAGGGTACGAACAACCGCGTGGGCGAAGAGCCGGTCAAGGCGGCCACAGACGATCCAAATTACCAGATCGGGCCGGAGGATGAACTAAATATCGAAGTTTGGAGGGAACCGGACATTACCCGTGCGGTGCCGGTTCGTCCCGACGGCAAGATTTCCCTTCCCCTTTTGAATGACGTCCAAGCAGCGGGTTTAACGCCTATGCAGCTCACAACGGAAATTACGACCAGACTGAAGAAGTTCATCGCCGACCCCCAGGTGACAGTGATCGTCACAAAGGTGAACAGCAAACGAATTTATATCCTGGGCGAAGTGGTCAGAGCTGGGGCATACCCATTCGTGCCCAGCATGACCGTACTGGAAGCCCTTTCCAGCGCGGGCGGATTCACTCCATTCGCGAAGCAATCAAAAATATACGTCGTTCGAAAGGAAGACGGGAAGGAAGTCAGGCTGCCTTTTAATTACAAGGAAGTGCGGTCCGGGCAGCGAACTGAGCAGAACATCACATTGAAGCCGGGCGACACGGTGGTCGTGCCATAGGAGCAGCGATGTCATACAAACTGTGCACAATCGGGATTATTCTGAGCAGTCTCGTGGCGTTTGCTCCGCTTTCTCGAGGGCAGCAAGGGAATAACGGACCGGACAAGCCCCTGCCACCTTTGGACCCTGCAAGCTCGGGATGGTCTGGCTCTGCCAAACCAGCCGCAACTGGTTCGCCAGTCGCGGACGAGGACCTGGTCCTTCCGGACTCGCGTCCCTTGGCCGGAGTGCAGTATTTGACTTTAGGATCGGCGCTGCCTGGCCACTTCATTCTTTTGCCCAGCCTTGGGCTCAGTACCCAGGCGCAAACCAATGCATATAACTCGAGCGAAAGCAGCAGTATTGGGGCTGTCAGCGCTACGTACCTTACTGGTCGTCTGACATTAAACCGGACCTCGCTGCAGTCGCAATTATCCCTGGATTACCTTGCTGGAGGTATCCTCACAAATGACCCGCTGCAAGGGAATTCTGCGATTCAGAATCTAACGTTTTCTGACTTGAAACAATGGGGCCGCTGGTCCGTGCTGTTTGGGGATCACATGAGCTACACCTCGCAGTCCCCGTTCGGTTTCGGTGGTTTAGGGGGACTCAACAACCTGGGAGTGAGCCCCGGCAACGGTTCGGGAGGAGGCGGCTTTCGTTCCGGATTTCAACCGGATCAGTCGATTTTTATCAATGGGGCCGGCCAAGTTACTAATGCGGTGATCGGGCAGATAGACTACGCGCTGAGTCATCGTTCTTCGCTGACTTTTGCCGGCTCTTACGGCATTCTGGATTTCCTCCAGGCAGGCTTCCTGAACAACAGTGGGGGTACTTTTCAAGGTGGCTACAATTACCTGCTTGACCGGGTCAATTCGATTGCAGTTTTCTATCGATTTAACTCGCTCACGTTTGCGGGGCTATCTCAAGGCATTAAGGATCATAGTGTCCAACTGTCGTATGGGCGGCGGATCACAGGGAGGTTGAGTTTTCAGGTAGGCGCTGGTCCGGACATCCTAGAATTCCAGGCTCCAATATCTGGCCCCAGCACGGTCGCCAGCTGGGCAGGATCTGCGGCGCTAAAATATCAGTTTCGTAGTTTTGGAGCGGGACTTAACTATGACCACTCCCTTACAGGAGGCAGTGGCCTCCTACTAGGAGCAAAGACCGACCTGGTTTTCGGAACCCTCAGCCATACATTCAATCGAGATTGGGAAGGCGCAGCGTCAATGGGCTACTCAGCAAATCAACCATTGCAGCAGACGACGCCCAACGCAAACGCGTTCTATCCCAAGGCTTGGTTTGGAAACATTCGAGTGATGCGGCATTTCGTGGGATACGGAAGCTTGTTTCTCGACTACAACATTTCCGGACAGACGGGACTCGCCGCGATCTGCTCGCAAGCAGCGTGCAGGGTAAATTCACGGATTAATGCAGTCACGATTGGTTACAACTGGGGGCTCCGCCCCTTGGTGTTGGAATAAAGGGTAGAAGCCCAACAAGAGATCAGAAAGGGTTTAGCAAGGCATGATCACCAACAGAGGTGAATTGACTATTGAGGATTACAAAGAGATCTTGCGGAGGCGGATCTGGGTCCTGGTTATTCCGACCGTGATCTGCGCCATCGGCGCTTACGTGGTTTCGATCTTTCTGCCGAGCCGTTATACGTCGGAGACAGTCGTACTCGTTGAGCAACCGACTGTACCTGAAAATATCGTGAAACCGGTGGTGGGCGGGGATGTCAACCAGCGTCTTGTTACCATGCAGGAGCAAATCCTGAGCCGCACGCGGCTACAGCAAATCATAGATAAATTCGGCCTCTACAAAGACGAAGTCGGGCACCTGACGACGGAAGAGATGATTGCGCTTTTGCGAAATTCCATTACGGTCAGTCCCGTCAGGCCAATGGCGGAAACGCGCGCTAACGGCTTGCCTGGGTTTACCATTAGCGTCGAGGCCCGCCAACCCTACCTTGCGCAGCAGATTTGCACGGAGGTGACCTTTTTTTTCACGGAACAGAATCTTCTGCTGCGTCAGCGGCGGGCTGAGGACACGACAGAGTTCCTTGCCAAACAACTGAACGAGGCCAAGAGCAAACTGGACGAGCAAGACGCGAAGCTTGCGGAATTTCAGCGGCGAAACATCGGCGCTCTTCCCGAGGAGATGCAAACCAATATAGGACTCTTGGCAGGCCTTGCTTCTCAATTGGAAGCCACTTCTCAGGCCCTTAGTCGCGCTCAACAGGACAAAATGTTTGTACAAACCCAGCTAAACGAGCAATTGGCGGCCGCAAAACTGTCACAAAGCGGAGCAAGTCCCGACAACCTGGAGAAGGAACTCGCCAAACTTCAAGATCAGCTAGCATCTTTACGAGCTCGCTACACTGACGAGCACCCCGATGTAGTCAAGACTCGTAACGAGATCGCCCGGTTGCAGAGCCGGATCAAGGAGAACTCTACCCAGGGTTTGTCTCAAACCGCAAGCACTCCTGAGAAAGAAGGAGCGGTGGCCGAAACGCCGCAGATCCAACAGTTGCGAGCACAGCTTTATCAGGCAGAAATGGCCATACGGGACAATACCGCGGAGCAGGCCAGGCTCAAGGAAGAGATCAGCAAGCTGCAGTCGAGAGTACAAATGAGTCCCGCAATCCAGCAAGAATACAAGTCTCTAACACGCGATTATCAGACCGCACTTACGATTTACAACGACCTTCTGAAGAAGAAGAGCGACTCGGAAATGGCCACCGACCTGGAACGCAGCCAGGAGGGCGAGACGTTTCGTGTCCTCGATCCTCCCAGCCTGCCGCAAAAACCGACATTCCCCAACCGTCGTTTGTTCGCCTTTGCGGGGTTAGTAGGGGGACTGGGATTGGGTCTTGGAATCGTAGTCTTGCTCGAATTGCAGGACACGACGATGCGGACAGAGCGAGACGTAGAGCTGCTGCTGAAACTGCCCACATTGGTGATGATTCCTAGCTTGAAACTGTCGAAAGCCGCTCCGAGTAAGGGCAACGGGTCGCGGTATCCAGGACCCGACCGGCGCGAGGACACGGTTACTTTGAACGTTGAGGTTTGACCCGGAATGTATAAGAACTTCTTTGGGCTGAAGGATTCTCCCTTCAACTTTAGCCCGGATCCCCGCTATCTGTACCTGACAAAGTCAACGCAGGAGGCTCTATCGGCGCTGACCTATGGGATCCAGAGCCGGAAAGGCTTTCTACTGCTTACAGGCGAAGTGGGTACAGGGAAAACAACCCTCTTGAACCGAATACTCGATTGGCTGCGGGGCCAAGACGTGGCCACTTCGTTCGTGTTCAATTCTCAATTGCAGAATGTCAGCCAGCTGTTCGACTTCATCATGGCCGACCTTGGAGTTCCTTGCGAATCGCGCTTAAAGAGCCAAGTGCTGTTGAAGCTCAACCAGTGGCTCCTGCAACGCTATCGAGCGGGGAAGTCCACTGTTCTCATCGTGGACGAAGCGCAAAATCTTTCCGACCAGCTCTTGGAGGAAATCCGTCTGCTGACCAATCTTGAAACTTCGAGCGAGAAACTGTTGCAAATTGTGCTGTCGGGACAGCCGGAGCTTGAGGAAAAGCTGATGCAGCCACAACTGCGCCAGCTGCGCCAACGCATTGTATTTCGATGCCGGACAGTTCCCCTCACACAGGAAGAAACATACGGATACATTACCGAGCGGCTCCGGATTGCCGGCGCAAACGGCGCGTTAGTCTTCTCCAAGGAAGCGATGGATACAATCAACTACTATGCCAAAGGAATCCCACGCGTGGTCAATCTTCTCTGCGAGCACTCGCTGATCAATTCTTTTGCGGAAGGAATGAAACCGGTGCCAGCAAGTATTGTGGAGGAGATTGCGCGGGAATTCCAACTGCACGAAAGCGCGCCTATCGCCGTCCCCCGTGCTTGGACGGATACAAGTAAGGAGCCTGGGGAGCGGGTCGAAGGGTTGCTTCGAGATTTGTTTACAATTCTGCGGCCAGCTGGCGAACCAAAGTCGCTTGCGGAAACCCTGCGGGAAAGGAAATCATGAGTAAAATCCACGACGCGCTCAGAAGGGCGGAGCGGGAAAGAGCTGAGACCCTGCCGGTTTCCAGCCGAGGTAACCCGCGTGAGCCCGAGATAGCAGAAGGTCCGGCAGGGGACCGAGTCGCACCAGTCATGAAGGAACACGAATCGACCTCGGCATCCACCGCTGGGGTAGGTCAGTTCCTCCGTTTGAACGACTTGCTCTGTTATTGCGCCCGGCCGGTGTGGCAACCCGACCCAAGTGCTGTGGTCTTTTCCGAGTCGCAGAGTTCTGTCCTGGGAGCAGAGCAGTTCCGTACTCTTCGTTCTCGTCTTTACCAGATTCGCGATACCTCACCGCTGAAAAAAGTGCTAGTAACAAGCGCCATCTCGGGAGAGGGCAAGACGTTTGTCGCCACCAATCTGGCGCAAGCGATTGCGCGAGAACGCGATCGCAAGGTGCTCCTGATTGATGGCGACTTGCGAAATCCGCAGCTACATCTCACGTTAGGAGCTCCTTTGTCTCCCGGGCTCTCCGACTACCTCCGAGGAGAAGCGAGTGAAGCTGATATTGTTCAGTACGGCCAAGAAGGAAACCTCTGCTTCATCGCGGGCGGTCACGAAGTAAATAGTGCGAGCGAACTACTATTGAATGGGCGCCTACCGAAGCTGCTGGGTAGCTTGGCACCCTTGTTCGATTGGGTTATCGTGGATTCGCCCCCATGTCTGCCAATCGCCGACGCCGCCGTGTTGGCGTCGTTTACCGACGGCGTGCTCTTGGTGGTGCGCGCCACTTCGACCCCCGCTGCCTTGGCACAAAAAGCTCGAAAAGAACTGCAAAAAAGAAACATCATTGGGGCCGTCCTGAATGGCATTGAAGATCACCCACACGGAATGTATTACAACCGGAACTCCGGCTACGCACACGTCCAATCCTAGCGATCCTGCAGACTAGGTATGATTCCGGTAGAGCCGGGTCCTAAATCTCCTACACCTCCTTTAGGTGTGGGAAACGGAAGTTGTTGAACTCGAGTCCTTGAACCAAATCCTCAGCAAAAACCGCCTGGTAAATAATTGGAATTCTGTGACAACAATCTTCACGAAAAGCCCGCATGGACGCACGTAATAACGGATTTAAAGTGAGCCAATCCAGAAGGTTAACCCCTTTTGTTTCATATAGTTAGGATAGGAAGCACCACCCCCGAGGGGGTGGCATCCAGAGTGCACCCTCCCATAGCGTAGTTAAGGGTCCCCAATGGGACTCTTAGGGCGGTAGCTTAGTCAAATCACACAAATGAAGAAACCAGCCGAACTTGAAAATGAGCATTATTCAGCTAGCGAAGACGGGGTGCTTAGAGGAGATTTCCCTTGGTTTGCCCTGCAGGTTCGAACGCGTTGGGAGAGCGGCGTCGCGAATCATCTTCAATGCCAGGGGTATAGGTACTTCCTGCCGCTTTATAAGTGCCGAAAACGCTGGTCGGACCGGGTTAAGGAAGTTGCTGCCCCTCTATTCCCCGGCTATCTATTTTGTCGATTCGATCCCCGAAACGTTTTACCCATCCTGAAGACGCCAGGCGTAATGCGAATCGTGGGATACAACCGCTTGTTGACCCCAGTTGATGAAACCGAGATTAGTGCTATCCAAGCGCTGGTAGCATCGGGAGTTCCGAACCAACCTTGGCCATTCCTGGCGCTGGGAGACCGAGTTCGAATCGAAACTGGCCCCTTACGGGGCTTGGAAGGCATCCTGATCAAGTTTAGAGGGGAAAATCGACTCCTACTTTCTGTCACTCTGCTACAACGCTCGGTGGCTGTTGAAATCGATTCGGCACTGGTGACCTCGCTGCGGTCACCGTATATTCCGAGACCGGAAGAGGCCGACGCCCAATCTCGCACTGCCCAACTAGCTGGATAACATCGGGCTCAAACGGCTACCGAATAAAATCCTAAGCTCCCAGCGAGAATAAGAACTGATGATCCTTATGGACGTGCGTCGGCTCGTGCAGTGGCTATGGGCCGTGCTTTTAGCCTCGACCGGCTGCCTGTGGTGGGCGAAACGACAACTGCTGCGTGAGGGGGCCGTAGTCGCGTTGATGTTCCACCGGGTGCTTGGCGAAGTTGACTATCATCGAACCCACAGCTTGCCCGGAATTGTGGTTCGGGAGCACACGTTCCGGGAGTTGCTTGAGCACATTGCACGGCGATGCGAACTGGTGGATTTGAGGGCGGCTAATCCGGGGAAACCAAGCAGGAGGCTTAAGGTAGCGGTTACCTTTGATGATGGCTGGAGCGACAATTACACCGTCGCATTTCCAATCGTTCGTTCACTTCAAATCCCAATCACAGTCTTTGTCTGTCCTGGATTGGTAGGCAAGAATTCTCCATTCTGGCCCGAGCAGGTCATTGCCTTATTGAAAGCCGTTAAACCCCGAACTGGGAGCAGAGAGGTGACAGAACTGGTAGAGAATTTGAAACATGCCAGCTCAGAACTGCGTGAACGGTACTTGATGGAGCTAACAGAACAAGCGCGTCAGCAGGGTAAATGTGTGAAAGCCGAGACTACAGATGGACTGCTGTCTTGGCCTCAGATCAAGGAGATGGCCCAGGCAGGCATTCGATTCGGGAGCCACACACAAACTCATCAGATCCTCACGACCGTAGAGGGGGACAAGGCCCACGAGGAGGTTCTCGGGTCCAAGGCGGCCATTGAAAGCATGCTTGGCAAGCCCTGCGCCGTTTTCGCGTATCCAAACGGGAATCGCTCTGCCGAAACGCGGCGCATCTTGGCCGGGGCAGGTTTTGAGTTGGCCGTGACTACGGAGCGCAGCGCGTGGACAGCAAGTTGCGATCCTCTCGAGATCCCTCGTGCCAACGTATACGAGGGTAACCTTGTAGGACCGACTAACCAATTTTCCCCAGCGATGTTCGAATACACAACCTTCTGGAAGACCTGGCGCGCGACGAAAGTGAATAAGCTGCAGAAGATTCGAGCACAGCAACAACCAGCCTCGGCCGCAGTGTAGAGAATTCTAGGCAGATACCGCCTATTTCAATCAACCTGTGAACATCTTCTTCCTTATCAGCAGTGAAGGCTACTACGGTGTGGAAAACATGCTGGTAGTGCTGGCTCGGCACTTGAACCAGCAAGGTTGCCACTGCGTCGTCGGCGTATTCCGCAATTCTCACTCGCCACACACCGAGGTAGCAGAACAAGCCCGACGGCAGGGACTTACGGTAGAGATCCTCCCGTGCAATGGGAGGTGGGATTGGAGCGCAGTGACTGAAATTCGCAGGCTGCTTCGCAAGCACAACTCACACATCCTGCACACTCACGGATACAAGGCAGACCTATACGCTTATTTGGCTTCTTGGTCAAAGGAAGTCGTGCTTTTTGCCACGAGCCACAACTGGTCGAGCAGAACATTGCTCATGCGTGCTTACGCCGCACTCGACCGGCTGGTGCTGAGTCGTTTCGACAAGGTAATTGTGGTCTCCGAAGTGGTAGGGAAGATTCTTCGGCGGTGGGGCACTACAGCGGACAGAGTCTCCGAGATCTTCAACGGGGTGGACCTCGAGCAATTCACAGGAGCAAAGCCCACGCTGAGAAATGAGATAACTGCCGAAGGTCACGCCCTTGTTGGATTCGTTGGCCGGCTCGTGCCAGACAAGGGAGGTGCTCTCCTGCTCCATGCAGCAAAGCAAGTGCTTAATGTGCGCCCGAAGACCATGTTCGTCCTGGTGGGTGAAGGGCCATCTCGTAGGGAGTGGGAAGCACTCGCAATGCAGCTGGGAATCACGAAGCAAGTGTTTTTTGCTGCTGCGCGCGAGGATATGCCCGGAGTCTACGCCTCGCTCGACATTGTTGTCCTGCCTTCGCGTGTCGAAGCGATGCCTATGAGTCTGCTCGAAGCAATGGCGGCTGAAAAACCGGTAATCGCGACACGTGTCGGGGCTGTTCCCAAGCTAATCACACATGAGAAGACGGGATTGCTACTTGAGCCCGATGATGTGAGAGGGTTAGCCGCGGGAATCCTCCGCCTTCTTGAAGATCCGAACCTGGCAGTTCGTCTCGCGGTGAATGGGCGCGCACATGCTGCCGAGCATTTCTCTGCTACGGCAATGGCAAATAGTTATCGAAAACATTACGAACAAGTGCTGGTTAGCAGCCGCAATCAGACAAACAAACCGGCGGCCCTGGAAGTGAGCTGCAGATGACCGAAAATTGTTCCATACGTTTGTCGATCATCGTGGCCTGCCGTAACGAGATTAGGCACATCCGCGCTCTGCTGGATTCGTTGTTAGCTCAAGATTTGAGCGGAATGTCGTGGGAGGCAGTCATCGCGGACGGCATGAGCGATGACGGTACGCGCGATTTGTTGGAGCAATACAGTAAGCGGCATCCCTATTTGCGCATAATCTCCAACCCTGGACGGATTGTTTCGACAGGACTGAATGCCGCGATCCGGGTGGCGCGTGGGGAAATCATCATCCGAATGGATGCTCACACTGCGTATGCACCTGACTACTGCCGGCTGTGTGTTGAGACGCTGGAACGTACGGGCGCTGACAATGTCGGTGGCCCGGCACGAACGCGAGCCGCTGGGGTGCTTCCGCATGCTGTCGCAGCTGCTTATCATTCTCCGTTCTCGACAGGCGGGGCCAAATTCCACGATGAGAACTACGAAGGATGGGTGGATACCATTCCCTACGGATGCTGGCGCAAAACAACTCTAGAGCGGATCGGTTTGTTTGATGAGGCCCTCGTCCGCAACCAGGATGACGAACTGAATCTGCGGTTGATTCGGGCGGGCGGAAAGATCTGGCAGAATCCAGCCATCGTGTCATGGTACTCGCCGCGTCAGACGCTGTCAGGACTTTTCCAGCAATATTTCCAATATGGATTCTGGAAGGTCGCGGTAATTCGGAAACATCGACTCCCGGGTTCTTGGCGTCACGTCGCGCCGATCGGGTTCATTCTGGTAAACCTTTTCTTGTTAATCGGAATGGGTGTCACAAAGGCCCTTGGAGCGGCGCAATGGTACACGATCAGCGTCAATCTGTGGTTGAGCATCACTGGAGCCTATGCCGTAGCCAATTTGATAGCTTCGGTAGTTACTGCGCGTGAGCGTGAGTGGGCAACTCTTCCTTATTTGCCGGCTGTATTCGCTGCGTATCACTTTTCCTACGGCCTGGGTTTCCTTGCGGGCCTACGCTGGTATGTCTCGAGGCCGATCCCAGAGGGGTACGGCGCATCCGTGTTCACGCGAATCACGCGCTAGATGATTACGCCGCGACAAACCTGAAGAAATAACTACCCCTCTTTATTAGAACCGTAGGCTGGATTCTTGCGCAGTGATTCACCACTCGGAGAGCCAATGAGCACAACCGTCCAAGTTCCTTTTCATCGCCCAAGCATCGGCCGGGAAGAAATCGAAGAGGTCGTGCGTACGCTGGAATCCGGCTGGCTTACGACAGGTCCGCGGACGGAGCAATTCGAACGCGAGTTTCGCAACTATGTTGGAGCCCCGCTGTCACAAGCCGTCAATTCTTGTACCGCGGGCATGCATCTGGCGCTGGCGGCACTGGGGATTCGCCCCGGTTCCGAAGTCATTACGACCCCGCTTACATTCTGCGCGACTGTCAACGTGATTCTGCATGTGGGCGCCACGCCGGTGCTCGCAGACATTGGAGAAGACGGGAACATCGACCCCAAGTCGGTGGCGGAGCGGATTACAGAGCGTACGCGGGCCATTATGCCAGTTCATCTCGCGGGATTGCCCTGCGAGATGGACGCCATCTGGAAACTCGCTAAGCAGCACGGCCTTCGCGTGATTGAAGACGGCGCGCATGCAGTCGGCTCGCACTACCACGGCTCACCCATTGGGGCCGGCAATTCCCCGACCGGCGAGCACAGCGACGCCGCGGTGTTCAGCTTTTACGCCACGAAGAATCTGACTACAGGCGAAGGAGGCATGGTAACCACTCACGACGCGGCTTTGGCGGAATCGCTGAAGATCCTCTGCCTGCACGGTATCAGCAAAGACGCCTGGAACCGTTACGCAGACCACGGTAATTGGTATTACGAGGTGTTGCGTCCTGGATTCAAGTACAACCTCACGGACATACAGTCTGCGATTGGGATCCACCAACTCCGGAAGCTGGAAGGCTTCATCGAGAGCCGCACGCGAATCGCAGAGGCCTATAACCGGGCGTTTGCGAATGTCACAGAACTGGAGCTGCCACCCGACAAAGACGATTGTCGGCATTCTTGGCACCTCTACATGCTGCGACTGAATCTCGATACTCTGAGCATCAGTCGCGACCAGTTCATCGTGGAGTTGAATAAAAAAGGGATTGGCACGAGCGTGCATTTTATTCCGATCCCACTCCATCCCTTTTTTGCTCCGTTGGCTCAGCGGCCCGAGAACCAATGTCCGCGAGCTCTTGCGTTATACCGGCGTTTGATTTCCCTGCCGCTTTACCCGGGGATGACTGAATCTCAAGTGCAGTACGTTGCGGAATCGGTCAAGCAGATCGCCAGAAGCGCGCGCAAGAAGTCAATATCGCGAACTGCGTCATCGCCGGACGAAAAGCCATCGTTCTCGCTCATTTCCGACAGCTTGGAATCGTTACCTGAAGGGCAATAAGGCATTGCTTTTTTAAGGGATTGCTTCGAGGAAGACAGCGCGAGATGAGCCGCTGATTCCACGGAAAGTCACGCCGCGAAGTTGAGATTCAAAAGGTTCACCGCAGGAACCCAAGGTTACCCACAATGACAACCCAGCCTATTTGGCTTGAAAACAGCGCATCACTACGTCAAGCGCAATGGTCGAAGCGCGCGGTGACGGAAGTGGCCAGATTGATAGAACGTTTGCCGCGAATCTTTTTCAGCCGCGGCATCCAGCTACTACTGGACGCAGTTGTGTGCACGGTTGCGTTAGTTTTCGCCTATTTGTTGCGTTTCGAGTTCACACTTCCACGCAGGGAATTTCATGCATCTGCCTTCTGGCTGATTGCCCTGCCTCTGGTGCGACCAACCAGTCTGATTCTTTGCGGGACGTACAGCCGTATCTGGCGGTATTTCAATCTCGACGACGCGTTCGCCTTCACTCTTGTCAGCACGATCCCTTCCCTGATGCTCGTCCTGATCCGCATTTTGTCGCCCACGGGCAGCGGCTATAGTCCAATTCCACTGAGCATAATCATCATCGAATTTGGCGCATTTGTGTCGATGGCTCTATCCCTCAGGATGCTGCGGCGTGTGACTTTTTCGATGTCGAATGCGACACAGCAGCGATACGTTCGCGTACTCCTAATCGGGTCCGACAACTCCCTCTCACACGCGGCGCAGCGCCTGCGAACTTGCGAAGACGTATTTGTGGTTGGGATGCTGGTTTCCGAAGAAGCCTTGGAAGGATTGCGAATCGGCGGATTCCCCGTGCTCGGTCACATAAGCGCACTGAACAGAGTACTCTCGTCCTCAGTCATAGACCTGATCTTAGTGACGGACACGACGCTCCCTTGTATAGCCGATATCGTTCAGACGTCGACGGAGTATGGCGTCGAAGTAAAAATACTGCCTGACACTACCCACATTATTCGCGGCGATGTCCGCGTGGCCACGCTCCCCAAACCGGAGGTTGCGTTGGGACGAGGGAAACCGACGACGGTGCCCCACCCGCTGGTGGTCGAGGCTTTTCGTGATCGAGTCGTGCTCATAACCGGGGCGGGTGGGTCGATTGGGTCGGAGCTCAGCCGTCAAGTGGCACAACTGCCCGTGTCGTCGCTCATCCTAATGGATCAGGATGAGAACTCCATATTTGAGATTCGCAACGAACTTGCCAACTCATCGAGAGTCAAGCTGGTTCCAGTCGTGGGAGACATCTGTGATTGGGGCCAGTTGCAGCGCCTGTTTACAAAATACAGCCCAAAGATTGTTCTACACGCCGCCGCCTATAAACATGTTCCCGTCATGGAAGAGAACTGCAGCGAGGCGGTTCGAAACAATGTGGTTGGAACCAAGGAAGTGGTGGAAGCAGCAATACAGTTCCAAGCGGAACGGTTCCTGCTGATATCGACCGATAAGGCGGTTCGGCCAACCAGTGTGATGGGTGCCACCAAACGAGTGGCGGAGCTTGCAGTTCAGGCGCTGGCAGCCAAGGGGTGCCTGACGCGTAGCGCATGCGTTCGCTTTGGCAATGTTCTGGGAAGCCGGGGCAGCGTAGTGCCCATATTCCTTCGACAAATACAGAGTGGCGGGCCCGTCACAATTACTGACGAGAACATGACCCGCTATTTTATGACCATTCCCGATGCCGTGCGGTTAGTACTCCAAGCCTCCACTTTGGGATCCCATGGGGACATTTTCATGCTTGATATGGGAGACCCAGTCAAAATTATAAATCTCGCCAAGCGGCTCATAGAAGCTTCCGGATTGCGTCCGGGGACTGATATTGAGATCAAGTGGACCGGCGTTCGCCCTGGTGAAAAGCTTCACGAGCAGCTGTGGTCAGAAGACGCGACGGTTCGTCCGACGGAGTTCCCAGAAGTGTTTAGAGTGCTTGCGCAAGCGCCCCCGAAGGTTTTTGAGGCCCACCTAGATGAACTCATTGAGGCTGCCAATGCCCGCGATGACAACGCGGTGCTGGAGAACCTGCGCCGTATGCCGATTGAGTTCAGAACCGTTCAACTGGCCAAGGCGGCAGTCGCATAGGTTGTTGTAACCGTTCCCGTGTTTCTATCCACGCCCTAACCTCGCAGTAGGCAGCGCCATTTCCTAGACGAACTCTTTAAGCGGTACTGGATTCCGCCATGCACTTTGGGCTTGAACCATACTTACCATACGTACTGTATGTCTTGAGCATTGTGGCCTTCCTCTTGACGGTGTTTTGGAGGCCGATCATCGGCATCTTTTATCTGCTGCCGCTGATTCCATTGCAAACTCTGCGGTACCGTCTCAACGACCTTCCGCTGGGACACAGTGTGGTTGGCCTAATGCTTCTGGGCGTCGTTCTGGGACTGATTCGGCACGGCAAATCGGTTCTACCGAAAACACCGTGGACCAAGTTCCTGTGTATTTATGCTGTCTTCACCTTTGTATCTCTTTGCCTTGGCTCCTTTTACCTCGAAACATCACTGCCCTTGCCGGGCGACCCGCGGTTCGGCGACTGGCAAGAGTACGCAATTATGCCAGCCCTGCTCCTGCTGGTAGCTGCCGTGGAACCAAGCAAGCGAGAGATGAAAGTCATGATCATTCTGATGTGCCTGGCCACGCTTGCACTAGACCGCGGTTTTTGGAACGTTGTGTCCGGACGAGACTTTTCCAGCTTTTCGTACGACCTGCGCGACGAAGGCGGGATGGGCTACGCTGGGGTGAATGGATTAGCAGCTTACGAGGCGCAGGTGGGAGCATTTCTTCTGGCTCTAGCCGCATTCGAGCGGAAACAGCTAATGCGACTGGGCTACTTGGCGTTAGCCATCTTTTCGGCCGTGTGTCTGATGTACAGCTTGTCCAGGGGCGGATATGTTGCCTTCTTGGCGGGATGCTTGTTTGTGGGCCTCTTTAAGCAGCGCAAGCTGCTGATCGTTTTGGCTTTATTCCTCTGCACTTGGACGACTTTAGTTCCCGGCGCTGTTCAGCAACGAGTACTCATGACTTACGATGGTGGCAGTGGAGAGCTGGATCACTCGGCCGAGCTACGTGTGGATCTGTGGGAAGAAGCTGCCGTGGGGATTCGCTCGAATCCGCTTTTGGGAGTGGGATTCGATACATACGCCTATACAGAACATCTAAACAACTACAAGGACAGCCACAACTATTACGTAAAAGTGCTGGTCGAGACCGGGATTGCGGGTTTGGTTTTGATTCTTTGGCTGCTCACCCGAACCTTCCAGATGGGCTACCGCCTGTTTCGGCAGGCCAAGGATCCCTTTTTGAACTCTTTGGGGCTTGGTCTTGCCGTCTGGGTGGTCTGCTCCTTGGTAGCAAACCTCTTTGGAGATCGTTGGACCTTTCTTCAAGTAAACGGCTACATGTGGGTGCTTGGCGGTATGGTTGCTAGAGGATTGGTGCTCGAGCAAGAAGCAGTAGCGCCAGACAGGGAAGAAAAAACCGTCCTGGCTGATGGCGGAGAGGCTGAACAAGCTGAAGAAGTAATGAACCCCCAGCCCACAGGCTTGGTGTAAGGCGGGGAAGTCCGATGTCCAAGCGCATGGCCAACTCAAAGGAGCATTCACTCGAGTGAGAAATGGATACCCTAGAATAGTGTTTGTCGGCGCTCACATGGAGGCCCAAGCGCCTTTCACAAGACTCATTGAACGTGGCGACAATGTCTTGGGCTTTGTGACATTGGACGCTGACAGTATGTCCAAGATCTCCGGCGCCACGGATCTCACCCAACTCGCCAGCGATGCGCAGATTCCCACTCTGCGTGTTCCCAATATAAATCAGCCAGAATCCGTGCAATGGATCCGGCAACATAGGCCTGATCTCCTTCTGGTTGTGGGGTGGACTCAACTGCTGAAATCCGAATTGCTACGTGTTCCGAGACTCGCCTGCCTTGGTTTTCATGCCTCCCTGCTGCCTAAGTATCGAGGCCGCGCTCCGGTGAATTGGGCGATCATCAACGGGGAGAGAGTCACGGGGAATAGTATGATTGTGCTGGAGCCCGAGGCCGACAGCGGCGACATTGTGGCACAGAGAACGATTCCCATAACTGATGAAGATAATTGCAAAACGATTTATGAAAAGGTTGGACTGTCCGAGGTCGAGATGATCGACGAAGTCCTGCCCTTGATCCAAAAGGGAATTTTGCCTCGCCGGAAACAAGATGACCGCGAAGCCACAGTTATGCCCAAGCGGCGTCCTCAGGACGGGGTCATCGATTGGAAGCGGTCGACGAAGGAAATCTACAACTGGGTTCGCGGCTTGACTGATCCTTACCCGGGCGCGTTTTCTTTCCTGAATGGCGAGAAAATCTGGATTTGGGCAGCTCGGACCGACGGAGGGCCAATCACGAGGCAGAGTCAGGGGCCGGGCGAAGTTACGTTGGATTCACAAGGCTGGCCTTGGGTTTCTACAGGTGATGGATGGATCCGCATACTCAGCACGCAACAGGAAGGCGGGCCGCGGGTTTCTGGAGACATCGCTAGCAGAACTTTTCTCTGGGGGGGAAGTGTTTTTAGTGGGGCTAAGGAGGCCCAAAGTTGAACGTCCTCGTCGTTGCAGCTCACCCTGATGACGAAATCCTAGGCCTTGGTGGAACGGTTGCCGCCCATGCTGCAAAGGGCGACCGAGTTCGACTCGCAGTAATGTGCGAGGGTGTTTCCAGCCGATATAGCCCCGAGTGGGATGCCGAAGTAAGGAAACAAGCTAAAGAGGCGGCAAAAGTACTTGGAGCAGCGGACGTAGTGCTAGGGAACTTGCCAGATCAGCGATTGGAGACGCTTCCGCTGCGTGATGTAGTGAAGGAAGTCGAAGCATTGATTGCAGAGTGGCAACCGGAGGTGGTCTACACGCACTTCAGCGGGGACATTAATCGAGACCATCGAGTGCTTGCCGAAGCGGTCATGGTGGCCGCTCGACCTTATGCGGCTCCCTCGGTGAAAGAGATCCTTATGTTTGAAACTCCTTCTTCAACGGAATGGAGCTCACCTGCACTGGCGGCCTCATTTCAGCCGAATCTTTATGTCGATATCAGCGAGTATGTGGAGCAAAAAATAAAAGCCTTCAGTTGTTATTCGGCAGAGATCCGCCCCAATCCGCACCCGCGAAGTCTCGAGGCGCTGGCTGACCGGGCCCGTTACTGGGGTAGCGCGATCAACCGGCGGGGCGCGGAAGCGTTTCTGCTTGTGAGATCGATCCGATGATCCGACGCATCGCTGATGTTGGTATCGCCGCCGTGGCTCTGCTTGTCCTAAGCCCTTTATTTATCCTCATCACCCTGGCCGTTATGCTGGGATCTTCGGGCAGCCCCTTTTATGGCGGATGGCGTATCGGCAAGCATGGCAAGCCATTTCGTGTATGGAAGTTCCGCACCATGGTAAGCGGCGCCGACCGTTTAGGAGGATCCATCACTGCACCGCGCGACCCGAGGATTACCACCATTGGCCGGTTTCTTCGGGCAACCAAACTCGACGAACTTCCCCAGTTCTTCAACCTGCTTGTGGGAGACCTCACCTTGGTGGGGCCTCGCCCGGAAGCACCGGATATCGTCGAGCATTACACACCGGAACAGTGGCAGACCCTCAAGGTAAAACCTGGAATAACTGGTCCCGGGCAGTTGTACTACACAACGGACCAGGCCCACACAATACCCGATGGGGTTACGGCAGAAGAGTTTTATGTGGATCGCCTGCTCGATGAGAAGCTGCGTATCGACCTCGAGTACCTTAAGCGGCGAACACCGCTATCGGACTGCCGGGTTGTTTTACAAACAATCAGCCTTATGGCCAAATCGTTGGCGCGGGTTGTACGCCATAGAGAACGCGCCGACGTTCTCTGACAATGCCACATTGTCGAATCACGATGGAGCAGCCCTGGCAATAACCGGCGAACTGCTACAGTTTACGAGAGCCCGTTGATAAAAAATGTCGACACCGCTCTCCTGCCCAAGTTTCGAACTGTTTGAGGTATTCCACATCAATCGTCCCCTGGTGTGCCGGCTGCGTGTGCTTCGCATCGTGAAGTGCCGCATAACCAACGAACCACTTCCCTGCTGGATTCCTTTCGAGCCTCCGCGCGAGGAAGCCGGCAGATTCGTGGTTCGTGCGCCAGAGGGAGGCTCTTACTCTTGACGTCTTTCAATTTCCGGCAGCTAAATCTGGCCCTTTCCAGGTACAGTGGTGCACAAAGATTATTCCGATTGTGGAGCAAAGGACCTACAGTCCTTTTCTACCATGGTGTCGAAGAAAGGGTTTTCGACCCTGTGGTACAGCTGCTTCACATGTCCCTCCCGCTCTTCGAGCGGCAGGTCGCCTACCTTCGGAAACATCGGGATGTTATATCTCTGAACTATTTATATGACTGCATCGCCAATGGTTGGAAGTTAGATCCGAGACAGGTGGTTTTGACTTTCGATGATGGCTACAAGAACAATCTGCGAATTGTTGGCCCGCTGCTGAGCGCTTTAAAACTTCCCTTCGCGATATTTGTGAGCACGAGACACATCGAGGAAGGGCAAAGGCTTTCAACCTACTGGATCCGGGTAGCCCTTCTCTACACGGAAAAGAAAACTGTCAATTTACGGAGTACAAATCAAAGTTTTAGTCTGACTAGCCGAGAAGGCCGCATAGCAGCTGCCGGAAGAGTCGTAGAGGTTGCAAAGAGAGCACCTCTCCACCAGGCAGAGCAAATCCGCAATGAATGTATCGACCAACTCACTTCCGGGCAGCGGGCTGAATTGAATAATCGGTTTGCGTCCGATGAACTGATGGGCTGGGATGACTTGGGCAAATTAGTTGCAATGGGAGCAACAGTCGGGTCTCATTGTCACGATCACTGTATCTTGCACGCGAATCAGAGTGATGAGGAAGTACGCCGGCAGCTGACGGAGAGCAAGGCGGCGATCGAGAAGCACTTCGGAGAATGCGAGTATCTAGCCTACCCGAACGGAACGTTAAGCGATATCTCCGAGGTTGCATACGACGCCGCACGAGCTGTTCGATTTCGAATGGGACTCACTACCATCAGTGGAGAGGTCACGCAAAACACGGATTGTTTGCTTATGCCTCGAATCCATGGTGCTACCAAATACGAGGAATTTTGCTACCTCTTGAACCGAAGCAGCAGGTACAACGCGGCTTACCAGGCAGCTCGTTTGCGATTGTTGCCTGGATCGGAATCGGAGCATTTGGCATAGGTTTACGGATACTGGCCGCCAGCGTGAAATCGCAACACAGGCATTCCCATGGTTGACCTTAGGTTTGGTGGTAAACCCGGTTATTTGCTGCTGAGGGCTCTCTCTGCGCCTCCCTTGCAAGGGCTGGCCGCGACAGCAGACGAGGATTTCGGCGCGTCCAGACTCGAACTGGACCTGGGGAAAGAGGTTTGGAAGTACATCGAACAGCGCGTTGTTTTGGACTTCGGCTGTGGACAGGGCAGTGAAGTGGTGGCTGCGGCATGCAAAGGTGCGAGCAAAGCCTATGGCATCGAAATATCCGACTTATTCCTGGAAGCTGCCAAAAAGGAGGCGAACAGGGCCGGGGTTGGAG
>OCOJ01033605.1_pt1 | contig 19192 bp, 17 predicted proteins | sample 1539251 | NCBI WGS metagenome assembly OCOJ01 (sample SAMN01911457, study PRJEB22624) | soil metagenome | biome: Soil | place: Malaysia | collected 2012-04-30 | depth RA_metagenome m | reverse complement strand
CGGCGAAGTCGCCAAGCCCGGCCGTTATCCGCTGACCGCAAACATGCGCGTAGAGGATCTGGTGAGGGTTGCCGGGGGATTGAAGCGCAGTGCATTTGCCGACAGCGCTGACCTTACCCGGTTCGTCGCCGGCAGTGGCGCGAATCAGCATGTGGAGATCAAACTCGGGTCGGCGTTATCCGGAGACCCTAATGACAATCTTCCGTTGCGAAACGGAGATGTTCTGGCCATTCGACAGATTCCGCAGTGGAACGACCTCGGTGCGTCAGTGGCGGTGAAGGGCGAGGTACAGCACCCGGCCACCTACGGGATCGAACCAGGAGAGCGGCTCAGTTCCCTGCTCGCGCGCTGCGGCGGATTCACCTCCCAGGCGTATCCATACGGAGCAGTTCTCATCCGTCAGGAAGTGCGCGAACTCGAGATGCGTGCACATCTGGAACTGGTGGATCGAATCAAGGCCGAGGAAAAGTATCTTCGGGGGCTTCCTGATGGAGATGCAGACCAGAAGAATGCGAAGCTAACTGCAATTTCGCAGACGGAAACCGCTCTTCAGCAACTCGAAGCGACGCCACCCATTGGTCGAGTGGTCGTACATATCCCCTCCGATCCGAAAAGGCTGGCAAAGACATCCGCGGATGTCGCTCTTAGAGACGGTGACGTTCTGGTCATACCCAAGAAGACGAACTTTGTGATGGTGAGTGGTCAAGTCTTCAATCCAACTGCGGTCAGCTATCTGCCGGGCAAGAGCGCGAAGTGGTATCTGAGCCAATCCGGGGGCCTGACGCAGATCGCCGACAAAAGTGCCGTATTCGTCATTCGAGCCGATGGATCCGTCCTCTCCGCCAAGAACAATTCTGGATTCTGGCTGGGAGATCCCATGAGGGCCGTTCTCAAGCCGGGCGATTCAATTGTTGTGCCTGAGCGCGCGCCCAAGATCGCGGCCCGTAACTGGGCGCCAATTTTGCAGGCCGCTCAAGTTGCATCATCTTTTGCACTCACCGTCGCGTATATCCATCCATAACAACTCCTGGGCCCAGTGCTGAAAACGAAACCGAGAGCTTTATCGGTAGTTTTGGCTACCGGGGTCGTGTTGCTGATGGCGGCGCAAGTTTGGTCCCAAGACCCCGGTGACAACAAAGCAGCGAGCGCACCGAAAATTGCCGACGGGGCTGATGCCAACACAACAGAAAAAGCGCCCGTGCAGATGAGTCGCTATGTGCCTACTGAAGACTCAGCACGGACAGGCTTTTCCGGGCACATCGTCGATTTTATTGAGGACCAAAAACGCATCTGGACTAGCCCTTCGCAAATTCGGCTGTCGGACGCGAACTGGCTGGTGCCGCTCGGCGGGATTACCGCTGGTCTGTTTGTCACAGACCGTCAGTACAGCGCGTCGATCAATCAGAATCCCACGACTCTTAAGCATTACAAAAGCGTTTCGAATTACGGGGTCGCCGGACTCATCGGCAGCGGTGCCGGACTCTATCTCTTGAGCTTTCCCACGCACAACGAGCGCTGGCGTGAAACCGGTTTCCTTGCGGGTGAGGCGGCTCTGAACAGTCTGGTGACAGTCGAAGCTCTGAAGTATTCGCTGCAACGGGAGCGCCCCTATCAGGGCAATGGCAGCGGAGCTTTTTTCCATAGCGGTACGTCGTTCCCATCCGAACATGCGGCTGCTGCGTGGTCCATCGCGGGAGTCTTTGCGCATGAGTACCCCGGAACCATTCCTTCCTTGTTCGCTTACGGGGCGGCTTCGGCTGTCAGTTTGTCTCGCATTAAGGCTCATCAGCACTTCCCTTCCGACGTCCTCGTAGGAAGCGTGTTGGGGTATTTGATTGCGCAAAACGTTTACCGTCATCGGCACAATCCTGAAATCGGTGGCGCGGCCTGGGAATCGCCACGCGAATTCGTCAGCGACGAAAAGATGCGCACGCCAGCCTTCATGGGTTCTCCCTACGTCCCCCTGGATAGTTGGATTTATCCCGCTCTCGAACGGCTGGCCGCGCTGGGATACGTGAAGACAGCTAGTCTTGGGATTCGTCCGTGGACTCGGTTGGAATGCGCTCGTTTGTTAAGCGAAGCCGGCGAACTCCAGGCAGAGACGGACGCACCTTCGGAAGTCCAGCAACTCTATTTCGCACTCTCGGAAGAGTTCGTCCACGACTCCGACTTGATGGGTGGCGAAAGCAATCGCGGCGCCCAACTCGAATCAGTCTATGTCCGGGCACTCGGAATCTCGGGGAAGCCGCTGACCGACAATTATCATTTCGGCCAGACGATCCTGAACGACTACGGCAGGCCTTACCAAGAAGGCTTTAACAGCGTGGCAGGAGTATCGGGTTGGACGACTGCCGGTCCGTTTGTAATCTATACACGCGGAGAATATCAGTCGGCTCCGTCGGCGCCCTCGCTCTCGCCCGCAGCTCTCAGTTTCATCGCCAGCGCCGACGGGTTACCGCCTAATCCCCCCTCGCTTCCATTCGCATCTACGAGTCGATTTCAGCTGCTCGATGCTTACGTGGGAATGAACATTGCGAACTGGCAATTCTCGTTCGGCAGGCGAAGCTCGTGGTGGGGTCCCAGTGAAGGGGGTGCGATGGCTCTAACCGATAACATTCCTCCCCTGAACAATATGTTCAGCGTCGATCGTGTGAGCCCTTTTCGCCTACCTTGGCTCTTTGGGTATCTCGGCGACATGCGGTTAGAGGCTTTTATAGGACGGCTGTCCGGGCATGAATTCTTAGCCCCGGATATTACCAATTCGAGCAACGCCCCACCCATCGGCCAATACGGACAGTCCTTGCATCCCCAGCCATTTTTTAGCGGGGGAAAGTTGAGTTTCAAACTGACTCAAAACTTTGAGTTTGGCGTATCGAAAACGACCATCTATGGAGGACCGGGATTCCCGCTCACACTGAGCACTTTCCTCAAGAGCACATTCGCAGTTCACGGAAACGGCGGCGCTCGCCTCGGGTTCGGGGAATCGTTCGCGGACTTTTCCTATCGGATTCCGAAGCTCCGTGACTGGCTCACTTTCTACGGCGAGGCTTTCAGTCATGATGAGCCGAGCCCGATTCCGTATATGCGAAAGTCGGCTTTTCAGGGCGGACTCTACTTTGCCAAATTGCCGAAAGCTCCGAGACTTGACCTGAGGCTCGAGGGCGGTTCGACCGTCCCGTACAATGGCTACTTTTGCACCTCCTGTTTCTACTTCAACGGCGAATACCTCAACGGGTATACCAACGACGGCCAGTTGATCGGGTCATGGATTGGACGGGCTGCGCAAGGCGAATTGATTCAGACCAACTACTGGCTGGGCGCCAAGAGGAAGATCGGTCTTCAGCTCAGGCACAGAAAGATCGACCGGGAATATCTTCTGCAAGGTGGCAATCAGAATGACGTCGCTCTCAATGCAGACATCTTTACCGGGCCTGGCTTTCGCTTTTCGGGCAATGTGCAGTATGAGCGCTGGCTGATACCACTGCTGGCAACCAATCGGCAATCCAATTTGGCTGTATCCTTCCAGTTTGGATTCTGGCCAAGCAGGCATTCACACTGAGTGTTTTGCCGTTGGATGCATTGAGGTTTCTCAGAAGGAATTCACTTGGCTCAAGTACAGACCAGGCCGGTTGACTATCCCACATCGCGAGAACTCGAAGAAGTCCGGAAGCCCGAGTTCGACGCAACAGCCGTGCAAGCCCGGTCGCTCGAACATCTGCGCGTGATGTGGAGCGGACGACGCTTCATCGCCAGAATGGCGCTGATGGGGCTCATCGCGGGTACACTTCTCGCATTCCTGTTGCCGAAGCGGTACACCTCAGTGGCGAGATTGATGCCTCCCGATGGCCAGTCAAGTTCAAGCATGGCCATGTTGGCGGCACTGGCGGGAAAAAGCGGCGGCTTGGCCGGGGTTGCTGGGGATCTGCTGGGGATCAACGGATCCGGGGCACTGTTTGTCGGAATTCTGCAGAGCCAAACAGTCCAGGACCGCCTGGTGCAGCGCTTTGATCTGAAGCGGGTCTATCGGGACCGCCTCGAGGAGGACGCCCGCAAAGACTTGGCGGAGCGCACAGGGATTGCTGAGGATCGAAAGAGCGGGATTATCACCATCAGCGTCACTGACCGGGACGCTCATCGAGCCACTGCCATCACACAAGCCTATGTGGACGAACTGAACCATCTGGCCGCGGAACTGTCCACCTCTGCGGCGCATCGTGAGCGTGTCTTCCTCGAGGAGCGACTCAAAGCCGTCAAGCAGGACCTCGATCAGGCTGCCCTCGACTTTAGCCAATTCTCCAGTAAGAACACGGCTATTGACATGAAGGAGCAGGCCCGCGCAATGGTGGATGCGGCAGCACGCTTGCAAGGTGAGTTGATCGCCGCCGAGTCCGAACAGAAAGGGCTGGAAGCCATTTATGCTCCCGGCAACTTCAGAGTGCGGGCGGTCGAGGCACGCATAGCAGAGTTGCGCAGACAACTGGAGAAGCTCGGTGGGGGCGAAGGAGACCAGGTGGCAGCGCCGTCGGGTGAACTCTATCCTTCAATTCGGCAGCTGCCGATTCTCGGCGTCCAATATGCCGATCTCTATCGCCGGACGAGGATCCAGGAAGCAGTCTACGAAACTCTGACGCAGCAGTGTGAACTGGCCAAAGTGCAAGAAGCCAAGGAGACCCCGTCCGTAAAAGTGCTGGACCCCGCCAGCCTTCCCGAGCGGAAGTCTTTCCCCCCTCGGATAAGCATCATGATGTTGTGCGTGTCGTTGGGATTGGCTGCCGGAGTATTTTGGGTGATCGTGCGCCATCGGTGGGGGCAGATGGAGGTGATCGATCCACGCAAACAGTTTGCGGAGGAGGTTTTCCATTCTGTGCAGGGATACATGCCATGGGCGCCGCCGAATGGATCGCGCGTGCAGGCTATCGCGCATCGCATCTGGATTCGTTTTGTGCCCGGAACCGTTCAGTCCAGCGTTTTACAGGACTCAGGCGATCTTGAGATATCCGTTTCTCCTTTACCAAATACCAGAGAACCTGCGGAATGAGCCGACTCAGCAAATGGGCGGATTTACTAACAACGCTTTCTCTCACGAAACAACGCCTGATGCAGTTGGCCTTAGGTTTGGCAGACCAGGGTCTTTCCGCCGGCACTATGTTTCTGGTCAATGTGGTTCTGGCGCGCACCCAGACAAAAGAAGACTACGGGATGTTCGCGCTATCCTACTCGATCTACACCTTCCTCGGCGGATTGCACAGCGCCACCGTGCTCGAACCATTCACGGTGTACGCATCAGGGAGATACCGGGCGCGGTTTGCCTCCTATCTGAAGCTAATGATGCGCGGCAACGTGCTCACCGGCCTCGTTCTGTCCGGCGGCCTTCTCGCGATCTGCCTGCTATCGAGATGGTTCTCGCCCTCGCTCAATTCTCCGCCTCTGCTCGGCCTGGCGTTGACGGTGTCGTTCATTCTTACCGGGGCGTTTATGCGACGGAGTTTCTACGTCGTTCGCCGGCCGGCGATGGCGGCGCAAACGTCGCTGGTGTTCTTCGTACTTGTGGCTGGGCTGCTGTGGATTACTGCGAAGACACACACGCTGAACGGATTCTCGGTGTTCCTGATTTTGGCTGCCGCCTGGGCTGTCGCCGGCATGGTGGTCATCGGAAAGTTGCCGTCGGACAGGTCGGAACTGTCGTTTCTTGCCGCCGAGCCTCACTACTGGCGCGAACACTGGGGGTACACGCGATGGGTACTGGCACAAGCGTTCGTGTACCAGTTCATGCACCAAGGGTACTACTGGCTGGTTGCGGGGTTTTTGTCGGTGAAGGAAGTGGGCGAGCTGAAGGCGATGTATGTGCTGATCGCACCCGTGGAGCAGGTCATTATCTCGCTTTCTTTCTTGTTTCTGCCGGCCTTATGCGCGAAATACGCCTCACAGAATCTGGGCGGATTTTTCTCACTCTGGCGGCGATATGCACTGCTCGAAGTCGGCATAACACTGCTATTCGCCTTGGGGGTACGCGCTATTGGAGGTCGGGTAATCCACGTTTTATATGCAGGCAAGTTTGACGACCTCGCTCCCATGCTCTTCCTTCTGGCGTTGGTACCGCTGACGATGGCGTTGGGAAACACGATGAGTGACGTGATTCGGGCTGGCGAGCAGCCGCGTCTGGTTTTCTATTCCGCCCTCAGCAGTGCACTCGCAACATTCCTCATCGGGTTGCCCTTGGTCGGATATCTCGGTTTACAGGGAGCCGTTTACGGCATGGTGGTTTCGGGTGCCACTTTTACGGCAGCGCTGGCGGTGGCATTCCGACTGCGTGTCCACAAGAATGTGTCGCTCAGCGCTGTTGACGTATATAGTACTGCGCCGCCCGTCCCCACGTCGGACGCCTTATGAAGCTCATGGTAGTCGGACACCCGTTTCTGTTGGCCTACAACCAGCAGAAATATGTCGCGATGAAGCGACTGGACCCGAATCTCCAGTTGCGCCTGGTAGTACCGACTCGGTGGTGCGACCGGTTTCAACCGACGGACTATCAAGTCCATCGCGAGTTGAGTGCAGGGGAGATCGTAGCGCTCAAGCCGCGCTTGGGCAGATCTCTAATGACCTACCTCTATGACCCTCGTCTACTGGGTAAGTGCTTGCGAGAGTTTCAGCCCGACGTGATCCATCTTGATCCTGGCGAACCGCAGGCACTAATGACTGTGGAGACCATCACATTGAAACAAATCTACGCACCGTCGGCCGCAGTTACGTTGTTCACGGTAGACAATCTCCTTCGTCCTCGCTGTTTTCCGTTGGGTACGTTGAAGAAACGGTTGCGCGCCTATTCTTTGCCTCATGCCGATGGTGTCATATGCTGCAACCGGCGCGCGGCCGAACTCCTGGGGGAAGAGGGCCTCTTCGAAGGTATTTGCGAGGTTCTTCCTCAATACGGAATTGATAGCTCTGAGCATCAGCCTGGCAAAGAGCCCGAATTACGAGCTGAGTTGGGGCTGGGAGAGGACCTCGTCGTAGGCTACGCAGGTCGGTTGATGCGCGAAAAGGGTTTGCATCTTTTGTTTGAGGCCTTGAAACGACTTCGAGAACATCCCTGGAAGCTATTGATAGTTGGATCGGGGGAACTCGAGAAGGAAATCCGAGAGTGCTGGATGACGGAGCTTCCAGGAAGAATAGTGCACGTGCCGGCGGTCCCATATGAACAGGTTCCGCGGTATTTATGTTGCCTCGACGTCTTCGTACTAGCCACTTACACAACGCAAAACGTTTCTGAGCAATTCGGACTTGCACTCGCTCAGGCAATGATGACAGGGGTCGCATGCATCGGCACCAGATGCGGCGCGATTCCCGATACCCTTGGCCCCAGCGGCACCATCGTCGAACAACACGACGTCGAAGGCTTGACGCAAGCTCTGCAAATGCTCTTGACCTCCGCCAGGCTCCGTGAACAAGCTGCGGCAGCGGGCCGAAAGCACGCCCTTAGTAACTACACGGTTGAACGCATCGCAGCAAGTTATCTAGAGGCATTCGAGAAAGTTCGACACTATCACACCACGAGCGACACGACGAGCAGTGCTCTCGAATTGGAAACAACTGCGCGATAAATTTATCGGCATCGCCCACGAGGAGACCATGAAAATACTAGTCACCGGAGGAGCGGGCTTCATCGCTTCGCACGTTTCGGAAGGGTATTTGCGAGCCGGTCATTCGGTGGTGATCGTAGACGACCTATCGACTGGGAAACGCGAGAACATCCCTCGAGCAGCCAAATTCTATGAACGGGACATCACTGACTTTGTGGAGATGGAACAGATCGTCGCCGACGAACGGCCCGAGATCATCAATCACCACGCGGCGCAGATGGATGTTCGCCGCTCCGTTCGCGAGCCTTTATTCGATGCGCGGGTCAACATCCTCGGCGCCCTTGGATTGCTCGAACTAGCCGTCAAATTTAAGGTTCGCAAGTTCCTGTACGCTTCCACGGGTGGCGCCAGCTATGGTGAAGTTGAAACCGTACCGGTGGATGAGACTCATCCCACGAATCCCATCTGCCACTACGGCGTTAGCAAAGTCACACTTGAGAAGTACCTTTTCCTCTACAAATACCTCTACGGATTGAATTACACGGTTATGCGATACCCGAATGTGTTCGGCCCACGACAGAACCCGCTTGGCGAGGCAGGGGTAACTGCAATCTTTGCGCTTCAGATGCTCCGAGGTGAGCAGCCGACGATCTATGGAGATGGCTCCAAGACGCGTGACTATGTCTTTATTGACGATATCGTAAGGGCGAACGTCGCCTTATTGGAAAAAGGGAGTGGCGAGACCCTCAACCTGGGGAGTGGCAACCCCACATCGGACTATCAGATTTTCGAGTTGGTGCGAGCGGCCACGGGATACCGTGGCAATCCCCGCTACGCGCCTGTACGTCCTGGGGAAGTTGCACACATAGCACTGGACGCACGGCGAGCACATGCTGTTCTCGGGTGGGTACCCGAGATGTCGATCGAAGAAGGAATCTCCCGCACTGTTGAATCCATCCGGCAAAGCAATGCGTGTCTTACAAATTCATAAGACGTTTCACACTCGAGGTGGAGCGGACACGTTCTTTTTCAAGACATGCGATCTTCTAAAAGATCATGGGCATGAAGTCGCTCATTTTTCTACGTCGCATCCCAAGAACTTTGAGTCGCCGTTCTCAGAATATTTTGTGGACGGTTTCACTGACGCCGATGTGTCTCAACTTGGATTGCGCCGGAAGGCCAAGGCATTTGTACAGGGTATCTATTCCGTAGAGGCCAGAAGAAACCTGGAACGCTTGGTCCAAGACTTTAGGCCGGATCTGGCCCATGCCCACTGCATTAATTATCAACTCTCGCCATCCATCTTTGATGTGTTCCGCAGATCTGACGTTCCGCTGGTGGTGACGATGCATGACTTCACCCTCGTCTGCGGAGCGGGAACACTACAAATCGACGGCTCGAATTGTGAACGGTGCAAAGGCGGCCACCACTATAACCTCCTCCTGCACACCTGCTACTGGAACTTCCCTGCAAGCTTGATGGCGACCTTGAGCCACTATCTGCACGATTTTCGAGGAACCTGGGATGGCGTTTCGAAAATGCTGGTTCCGAGTCGTTTCATGCTTGAGAAACTGGTGGAGTGGGGCATTTCCCGGGAGCGACTCGTTCATCTTCCGATCTTCATCGACTTTCCGGAACGACCCCCGGCCAACGACTCTCCAGGGGATTATGTGCTGTATTTCGGGCGCATCGATGAGCATAAGGGGCTCAAGGTTCTTCTGGAAGCCGTCCAATCGTTGGGTTGCAAGTTGCTGTTGATCGGGGACGGGCCGTTGAGCTCATGGGTGGACGAGCAAATCGCGGCGGGTCTAAAGAATGTGGAGCACATCCCGTTTGTCTCTTCGCGAGACGAACTCCGTAACTACATCGCGCGAGCCGCGTTTTCGGTTGTGCCCTCATTGTGGAATGAGAATCAACCGGCCGTGGTGCTGGAAACCTATGCGATGGGGCGGCCAGTGATCGGTTCGCGCATCGGGGGGATCCCGGAGTTAATTGAGGACGGCCACACCGGTCTGCTGGCAACGCCGGGGGACCCGGTCGACCTGCGGGAGAAGATCCAGTTTCTATTGGAAAGACCGACTTTGTCCCAGGAGTGGGGGCAAAACGGGAGTCGCAAACTGCGGGCGGGATTCTCGCGTGCGGCACACTACGATCGTCTCATGTCGATTTATGAATCTGTCGTTCCTGAGAAGAATGGGGCCTCGAGAACGTTTCCCGTGGCTGACCTCCCAACGTCGTGATCGAAAATGTCAAGTGAGCATACGTTACAACAGCCGTTCGAAGTACTGACACCCGAAGGCGTTCCCGTCGCCTCCGGCCACTATACGGGAGCAGCCGGCTCCAGTTATTTCGCCTGGCAGAACAAAAATGCCGCGCTTGCTTCGCAAATGGAGGCGAGGAAGTTCTCCAGCTATGTCAAACCGGAGCATGCTGTCCTCGACTTTGGTTGCGGCGCTGGACACATCCTCCGAAATCTCAACTGTGCCCGGCGGGTTGGCGTTGACGTCAATCCGACCGCTCGAGCTGCAGCAATCCAGGCCGGACTCCAGTGTTATGAGTCCCTCGCAAACGTCGAAGATGACTCGTTCAACGTTGTCATTTCACACCATGCCCTTGAACACGTTGAGCACCCGATCGCCGTACTCAGAGAGCTTCGCCGCAAATTAAGACCGTCCGGAACGCTAGTGCTGTACCTGCCAATCGACGATTGGAGAACCCAACGCACGTATGACGTCACTGATGTAAATCATCACTTGCACACATGGACGCCCCAGTTACTGGGCAACTCGCTATTCGAGGCGGGGTTTTCGCCTCGCCAGTTTTCAGTTCGCATTGTGAGGCATGCCATCTTCACCGGCGCTGCGGCCGCATACGGCAGGCTTCCTCAGCCACTGCTGGATGCCCTGTGCGGGATGTTTGCGATCGCGCTGAAACGGCGTCAACTTGTCGCCGTGGCGGCCAAATAATGCGCTCGTAGCGCACGATTTGCTGTCTCCCATTCGATTTTCCATCCCAAACAATGTTAGTCGCGAAAAAAGGCAGCGTTCTCAACCAGATTGTGTTAGCCCTGGTGTTCACGCTGTCGTTTATCATTTATTTTGCCCCAGCGCTCACGGTCTCGTTGCAGCTAGCGCCGTTAGTCGCATTTGCTGCGCTGGTTTTTTGTAAAGCCCTTAGTGCGGATTCATTGATTACCGCATTGGCAGGCTTCCTTGAGATCGATGGTCTCTTGTACGTGGTCTTTCTGTCAGTGCTCATGCTGGTGTCTTCGTTTGAGTCTAGCTATGGAGAAGCCATCCAGTTCGCACTGCTCCTGTCTATCTGCCTGTTGCTCGCTCGAATCTATATGACTTTGGTACCAATTAGGGAAGTGCTCGAGGCATTTTACTGGTCGGCTATCGTGTCAATGCTGATCTTCCTGCCCTTGAGCTTCAGCACGTTGATTCAGTCTGCCATGACTTTGGAAAGACTCAAGGCTTTCAATTTCCATCCCAATGGGCTGGCCTTGCAGCTTTCCGCATACATTTGTGTGATGATCTGGAAGGTGATGACAGGCGGTCGTTTCGCGAAAATATTCTCTGGAGCGATCGCGTCGGTCTGCATCGTTATCATCTTTCTCACCTCGTCACGCGGTGCAATCGTTGGAGTTCTGGCCGGGGCGGGCTTTGCTATTTGCATCGTGCTCGCCAACGCTGTTAAGCAGGATCGCAAGAAGACGCTCCGTTCGGTTGGAATGGTGCTTGCTCTGCTGGCAGCTGGCACAGTCGTATTGCAAAATGTCGAATCTATCAAAGAGGCCTACGAGGTAGTCGATCATCTATTAGCGCTTTCGACATCTGATCGGGGCTTGGACTCAGGGATGACAGGGCGGGTCGACATCTGGCATGAGGTCCTGCGCGCGGTCAGTGACGGCTCATGGTTGTTCGGGCATGGGGTCCGATCATCCGATGCCGTTTGGTCCTACGATCCTAAGATCGACAACAGTTACCTAGTTATTCTCTATGACATGGGGATTGTGCCCCTGAGTCTAATCACGTGGAGATTCGTGACTGTCCTGGGACGAACCGCGAGGAATTGCTTCGNNATCGACGACGATGAGAAAAAGCTCCAGTTGGCCTGCGGCATGTTTCTTGTCGTGCTTTTGGTGACCAGTATCGTGGAGCGCTCGTTGTTTGCCGTGGGCAATCCGTTCTCGTTGCTCGCATTTCTCTTTTTCGTAACGCCCACTCGCTGCCTGGAAATGCGGGGAAGGCGCATAGTCCGTTCTCATCATTCAATGACGATTCAGAGCCGCCCGGCATTCTCAGACCACCCCTGACTCGCGACATTGCACCCCCGAAATCGCGAAAGGCTCGAATCCTATGCATCTACAAAGTGAGTCCAACGAAAGTTCGACAACGAAGGTTGCATCCACCAATGGGAACCTAGACCGAGTGAATCTAGGTTGCGGTCCCGATGCCCCACCCGGCTGGCTGAACGTGGACGGTTCGTGGAATGCTTGGTTTACACATCACAAGCACCTTCGGCGGATGCTAGAGCTGGTGGGAATCATTAATGCGAGCAACCGGGGCGCAAAATGGAAAGTGAGCCCGCTCGTACGCGATTTGAGTAAGCCTCTGCCGTTTCCGGATAACTCTGTTTCTGCGATTTACGCCTCCCATGTCTTGGAGCACCTCTATCGAAGCCAGGCACTCGCTTTGCTGTCCGAGTGTAAGAGAGTTCTGAAACCGGGAGGCACTTTGCGATTAGTAGTGCCAGACCTGCACGCCATGATTGGCGAGTATTTGAATAGCAAGAATAACGGGGAGAGCAAGTCCGCCGCTGACAATCTGAACGAGAAACTGGCGTTCCGCCCTTCCGCACCGCGTGCCGGAAATGTTCTAGCGAGGTTTTACCATCTCTGGAAGGACTTTCACTCTCACAAGTGGATGTACGACTCCGAATCCCTGAGTAACTACTTTGAGGTTACAGGATTCCATCAGGTTGCGAAAATGGAATTCTGCAGAAGTGCCATCCCAGGCATTGAAGAAGTTGAACAGCCGCACCGGGTCTTAAACGGTGCGGGGATTTGCATCGAAGGCAAGAAAATCGGCGGACGCTAAGTGAAAATGAACAGACGGCTGAAGGAAGAATTCCGCCAGTTCTTTCCGCGCTCGATCCGGCGTCACCGCATCCTCGCTGGGCCGCTGCGAGGCAGCACGATTGTCACTTCCTGGCACGATTATCCAGCCGCGATTCTTGGCCGCACTGAGCGGCCGCTGCTGGAGTGGTTCAGTCACAACATCAAGAATGGCCAGACGTGGCTGGACATCGGCGCCCACTATGGCTACACCGCCATCGCCCTATGCAAGGTGGTGGGAACTTCGGGACGGGTCTTCGCCTTCGAGCCCATGCTCAACACAGCCGGATGCGTTTCCCGCACGAGCTTTCTGAACAATTTGCCGCAACTCACGGTTATCCCAATCGCATTGGGAAATTGCGAGGATATGGCGATCGATAGCCTGCACGTAGTCAAAGGAATGATCGATAGCACTTTGCAACCTACAACGGCATACAAAGAACATTTCCTGATCTCCCGCCTGGACTGGCTATGGCCCAAGATTTCCGGCACCGATTCCCGCATCGATGGGATCAAGATCGATGTGCAGGGGATGGAGATCAAGGTGCTCGAAGGAATGACCGAGTTGGCGCGGCAGTACCGGCCGAAGTTGCTGGTGGAACTTCATAAAGGAGTTTCGCGACCGAAACTGTTGGAGGTGATCGCCTCCATTGGCTATGTACCGCGCGGAACGCCAGTCGAGCCCCTGCCCGGCGAGTCGGAGCCGGTCTATGTGGATGATCGCACCTATTTCTTTACTCCTGCTACCGAGAAGGGCCGGTGATCGCATTTGATCCAGCTGTAGTTGCCGCCGCGCGGCTGTCCAAGGCGGAGTATCCGAAGACTCCTCCCTTTCACCCGGACGCGCAATATCCGGAGTACCAGGGAGAGATTGGTACCGAAACTAATCAGGTCTACAAATCCGTAAGAGAATCCTTGGGCCTGCTCGGTATGGACAAGGCCAATTACGGATCGCGCCACTGGAATCCGATGGGTGATATTGTGCGTCCTGGCGACCGCGTCGTGATCAAGCCAAACTTATTGGCGCACGCCCATGGGTCGCGGCCAGAAGAATGGTTGCAAGTGATTACTCATGGTTCCGTGGTCCGGGCGGTGGTCGACTATGTGGCGCTGGCGCTGAAGGGGGAAGGTGAGATCACCGTCATGGATGGGCCGCAGTACGACTCCGATTGGGATCAGATCATCGCGCGCACTGGTTTAGGAGAGGTTGTTCAGTGTTGTTCTTCGGCTTCGGCCGTGCCGGTTCGCTTGCTTGATCTCCGGGACTATCAACAGGAAGTTCACGGAGAAGTGATTTACCGGCGCGTCAAGCTGCCTTCGGATCCGCAGGGGGGCGTGGAAATCAACCTGGGAAACAACAGCGCGCTCAACGGCCACTACGGAGCCGGCAAGTATTTCGGATCGGATTATGATCAGAGCGAAACCAACAGTCACCATTCGGGCGGACGGCACGAATACCGTATTTCCCGGACTGCGGCCTCTGCCGATGTCTTCATCAACGTTCCAAAGCTGAAGACGCACAAGAAGGTCGGCGTCACGCTCTGCATGAAGAACCTGGTCGGCATTAACCTGGGGAGGAACTGGCTCCCGCATCACACGGACGGCGATCCTTCGAGCGGCGGCGATCAATTTCCCGCGCCGTCGGTCAAGTCGGTGGTCGAGCGATCCTTCACTCGCTGGTTACAGAAACAGACCCTGCGGGTGGGCGGTATGCAGTACGCATATAGGCTGGCAAAAATCGGGGGCAAACCAGTATTCGGCCGAAGCGACCAGGTGGTCCGCAACGGAAACTGGCACGGGAATGATACGTGCTGGCGGATGGTGCTGGATATCAACCGCTGCCTTATGTACGGAAACGGGCAGACCTTTCCGCTCCCCACCGCAAAGAAATTCTTTGCGGTAGTTGACGGCGTTGTCGGCGGCGAAGGCGACGGTCCCGCCCGCCCGGATTCCTATCCAGCGGGCGTGATTTTGGCCGGTCACAATCCCGTGGCGGTCGACTGCTCGGCAACGCGACTGATGGGCTTTGATTCGAATCGGCTGCCTCAGTTGGTGCACGCTTTTGACCCGCATTGCATGCCACTCGCCGAGTTCCCGTACGAGGCGATTCGTCTTGTGAGCAACGAAGCGGCGTGGAACGGTTCACTCGCGGAGATTCCTGCCGACAGCACGTTCCACTTCCGACCACATTTCGGCTGGGTCGGCCACATCGAGCACGCAGCGTCACGTCAGATCGTACACGCAGTGTCATAAGTGGACATCGAAACTCTTTACGCTCGGCTGCCTGGCTTTGCCCAGAATCTTGCCTGTACCTATGAGGGCTTTCGGATTCAGAGGGGCCGGTACAACACGCAGTTCCGCCGACTGCTCTCCGAGGCGGAGAAGCGCAACACGTGGACCACAGCCCAGATTATGGATTACCGGGACCGCTGTTTGCGGAACTATGTCCAGCATTGCGCTAAGACTGTACCGTACTTTCGGGAACAGTTCGGAAAATGGGGCATCGCGCCGCAGAGTATTCAGGGCATGGAAGATTTGCGGGTACTCCCGATTCTCACCAAATCCGATGTCGTTGCCAACAGCTCGCGCCTGCAATCTGAAGTTCTGGCGCCGCGAGACTGCACCGTGTGTCACACCAGCGGGACTACCGGCAGCGGTTTGCGTTTCCGCGTCAGCCGAGAGGCATTCCGCACGCAGTGGGCGGTGTGGTGGCGTTACCGTCGTTGGCATGGTATCGACCTGACCACGAGATGCGGATATTTCGGCGGGCGTTCCGTGGTGCCAATTGCACAAAAACAACCGCCGTTCTGGCGGTATGACCGCGCTCGGCATCAGGTCTTGTTCAGCGGCTATCACATCTCTCAGGCAACTCTGCCGCTGTACATGGAGGAGTTGCGGCGGCAACGTCCGCCGTGGCTCTGTGGGTATCCTTCTTTGCTGACAGTGCTGGCAAGCTATGTTGTGGAGAGCGGTCACGGCCTGGGATACACCCCGACGTGGATTACCGCCATCGCAGAGAACCTGCTTCCGTTGCAAAAGACCGTGATTGCCAAGGCGTTTGGTGTCGCTCCCAGGCAACACTACGGAATGGCGGAAGGAGCGGCAAATATTTCCGAATGCGAAATGGGCCGGTTCCATGTGGACGAGGATTTCTCAGCGGTAGAGTTCGTGCCCGAAGACGGCATGGATAGCTGCCGCGTTGTGGGGAGTTCCTTCGTGAATCCCGCAACCGCCTTCTTGCGGTATGAGGTGGGAGACCGGGTCAGAGTGAGCACGGAATCCGGTTGTCGGTGCGGTCGGCCTGGGAGACTCGTCGAGGCAATCGATGGCCGTCTCGAAGATTATGTCATTCGCCGGGATGGATCGATGGTGGGCCGCATGGACCATATCTTCAAGGACCTCGTGAACATCCGTGAGGCGCAGATCGTCCAGGAGGTGCCCGGACAAATCAAGATCCGAGTCGTGCGGGGTACGTCTTACGGCAATAAAGATGAAAAGCGATTGCAGGCTGAGGCGTTGAAGCGCTTGGGAACGGAGACCGACGTGAAGATCGAGTATTGGGAGTCGCTGCCGCGCGGATCGGGCGGAAAACTGCGCCTTGTGATTTCCTCTTTGCNNAACGGAAGGATTGCGGCTAACGACGTGCCGGAACAGGAGGTTTCATCAGTCTCGTAATCCTAGCCCCTCCGATCGCGTGGTGCGTAGATACAGATGAAGCAGGTCGTTCAAAACTACAAGTCCGGTGAATTGACGGTAATCGAGACTCCACGCCCGCAATTGCGCCCGGGAGGCGTTCTAGTTCGCACCGTGCGTTCCCTTATCAGCGCCGGTACGGAGCGCGGCATCGTGGAGATGGCTCGCAAGAGCTTGGTCGAAAAAGCTTGGTCTCGCCCCGATCTTGTGCGCAAGGTACTCGACAAGGCCCGCACCGAGGGGATGCTGTCCGCATACAAAAAGGCCATGGTCCGCCTGTCGACGGAGACACCGCTCGGCTATAGCAGTTCGGGTACGGTTCTTGCAGTTGGAGCGGGCGTGCAGGGGCTGAAAGCTGGCATGCCGGTGGCATGCGGCGGGATCGGCTACGCCAGCCATTCGGAAGTAGCGTTTGTACCCAAGAATCTGTGCGTCGCCGTTCCAGACTCATTGGAGCTGCGAGAAGCCGCTTTCGCTACCGTGGGCGCCATCGCGCTGCAGGGAGTGCGCACATCTGGAGCGGGCCTGGGCGAGGTTGTCGCGGTTATTGGCCTGGGACTTGTCGGCCTCATCACGGTGCAAATCCTGAAATCTTGCGCCTGCCAGGTGGTTGGAATGGATCCGGACAGCCAACGCTGTAAGTTGGCGAGCGACCTCGGTGCCGATGCCACCGCCAGCGACGCGCACGAGCAGACCGAGGCTTGCCTGCGGCTTTCTGGAGGTTTGGGGGCCGACGCGGTGCTGATCACGGCTGCCACGACGACAAGTGCTCCGNCTGTAAGTTGGCGAGCGACCTCGGTGCGGATGCCACCGCCACCGACGCGCACGAGCAGACCGAGGCCTGCCTGCGGCTTTCCGGAGGTTTGGGGGCCGACGCGGTACTAATCACGGCTGCCACGACGACAAGTGCTCCGGTGGAACTCGCCGGAGAATTGGCGCGCGACCGGGCACGTGTCGTTGTCGTTGGACAAGTGGGTATGTCGGTGCCACGCAAACTTTACTACGAAAAAGACCTGACCCTCCTCATGTCGCGTTCCTACGGCCCGGGACGCTACGATCGCAGTTACGAGGAGAAAGGCGTCGATTACCCGGCCGGATACGTGCGTTGGACGGAAAACCGCAACATGGAAGCGGTCGTCAAATTGATGGCGGAACNAATTGATGGCGGAACGCAAGCTTGATGTTCGCTCTCTGATCACTCACGAATTTTCATTGGATCGGGCAGTGGACGCTTACGACATGATTCTCAGTGGCCGCGAGCGCTACGTGGGTGTGCTGCTGACCTATGAAGCTTCCGCGTCCATCGAGGCGCCCGTGGTCGAACTGGGCGGGCATCGGCATGAGAAAACTTTGTCGCGTGGAGAAACCCCCGAGCAAGTCGGTGTCGGCGTGATCGGGGCGGGCAGCTTCTGCAGCGGCGTCATTCTTCCGGCCTTAAGTTCGCAGCCGGGCATTTCTCTGCGTGGCGTCTGCTCACAAGGCGGCTTAAGCGCACGCAGCGTCGGCGACCGCTGGAAGTTCGGTTATTGCACCTCCGATCCCGATGCCATTCTGAAAGACGAAAGCATTCGGTGTGTCCTGATCAGCACACGGCCTGACAGCCATGCGCATCTTGTCTGTGCTGCGCTCGAAGCCGGCAACCACGTATTCGTTGAAAAGCCCCTGGCTGTGAGCCTCGAACAGTTGCGCCAGATTCGACGGGTAGCTTCGGCGCATCCCGCTCAGGTTCTGATGGTGGGCTTTAATCGACGATTCTCTCCGTATGTGCGCGAAGTGAAGAAATTTCTTGAACGGCGGAACGGGCCCCTGATGGCAATTTATCGGGTCAACTCCGGCTATCTTCCGCCTGACGATTGGCAGCACGATGCCGAACAGGGAGCCGGCAGGATTGTGGGCGAATCCGGNNNCACTTCCTGGATACGCTTTGCTACCTTACTGGCAGTGTTCCCGTCGAGGTCTTTGCGTCCTCCGTTGCGGGTGAAAGCAAAGAGCAGTATGCGTCCGAGAACGCGGCCCTGACTATCCGCTTCACGGATGGCTCCCTGGGAGTTGTCGTCTATACCACCCACGGCTCGCCAGCGTTCTCCAAAGAGCGGATCGAGGTGTTTGTTGACGGCTCAGTCGCCGCGATTGACGACTTCCGGCAACTTGAACTGGTCCGCAACGGCAACCGAAAAAAGCGGAAGGATTGGCTGAAACAGGACAAAGGACACGCGGCAGAGATTGAGGCCTTCCTCCAGGCCGTTCGTGTGGGAAGTTGTCCGGTGAATCCGCACGATTACTTCCAGACGACGTTGTGTACTCTGCTGGCAGTCGAGTCTCTCGCCTCGGGACAGGCAAAAGACGTTTCCGCGGGCATTCTCGAAGAGTCGGCGCAGGAGCTGTCGGAGTATTGCCAATAGTGCTCGGCCTGTATCTACGGACCGCCCGCTTCTATCGACCATCGCAGATTGCCGCGCGGTTTCGTATGGGCGTCAATTCGCTTCTTGTACGAAAGTCGCCGTGGTTGCGGCACCGCCGGTATGACGTTCCCGCTACTCCGGCCCGAAACGAGCGCGCCGCTTTCGTCAGGCCGGAAAAGGCACAATACGACGACGAAGCAAAACAATGGAGTGAAACTGCGCGGCTTTGTGAAAAAGGATTTTTCAAGCTGCTGAACCGAACACGCAGTCTGGGCTCCCCGATCGACTGGCGAGCACCTGGCGCGACGCGCCTATGGCGGTACAACCTGCATTACTTCGATTACGCGCTCGATCTAGCCCTGCTGGCGCAGCGCCGGAACGATGGGGAGGCCGCCGCTCTG
>OCOJ01033048.1_pt3 | contig 19202 bp, 18 predicted proteins | sample 1539251 | NCBI WGS metagenome assembly OCOJ01 (sample SAMN01911457, study PRJEB22624) | soil metagenome | biome: Soil | place: Malaysia | collected 2012-04-30 | depth RA_metagenome m | reverse complement strand
CCCGCCGGTGGTCACAGCCACGTCTTCTCCGGTCAATTTGAAGGGAAGCACGGCCAAGCCGAGCAATCCCGGCAGAATCACGATGAACGGCACCGTCATCTTGAATGCCGCACCGATGATCGGGGCCATCTTCGCGGCTCGAAGGTTGTGCGCCGAGAGCACGCGCTGCACGACCAGGAAATCGGTCGTCCAGTAGGCAAAGGAACTGACCGCGCCCAGCCCGAATACCATTCCCGTCCAGTGAACTCCCATCGGGTTGCCGCTGAACGATCCCAGGGTGCCCCACAAGTGGGTGTAAGCCTCGCCCGCGTTGGCGATGACGCGGGCCCGCAGTCCCAGCATGCCTCCGGCTTCGATCAAGCCGAGAATCGGGATCAGCAAGGCTCCCGCCCAGATCAAAACGAATTGCAGCACTTCGTTGAAGATCGCGGAGCGCAGTCCGCCCAGCGCCACGTAAACCGCCACGGTCAGTGACGACACCCAGATGCTGAAATGAATGTCCCATCCCAGAATCACCTTCATGACCAGCGCCATCGAGTACATGTTGACGCCGCTCATCAGCACGGTCATGAAGGCAAAACAGATCGCCGACAGGGCGCGGCTCGGCTCGCCGAAGCGCAGCTTCAGATACCCCGGCACCGAGTGCGTCTTCGAAATGTAGTAGAAGGGCATCATCACCAGGCCAAGGAACAGCATCGCCGGGATGGCCCCGATCCAATACCAGTGTGCGGCCAAGATCCCGTACTGGTAANGCCGACGCCGCCCAGCCCATCAGTTCGAGCGCTCCCAGGTTCGCCGAAAGGAAGCTGAGCCCCGCGATCCACGCCGTCATTTCACGGCCGGCAAGGAAGAAGTCGTCGCGGGTATTGGCGCGACCCTTGAGATACATCCCGATCGCCAGAACCAGACCGAAATAAAAAACGATGATGACCAGATCGACCGGCGAGAGGTGAACCAGGGTGGAACTCGACGCCAGAAAAGCCAGACTCATCGTGCCTTGACCTGTCCGTAGTGCGCCTTGGGGCCGTGCTTGCGCAGAAAATGTCTGTTGTGCAGGTCTTGGGCAAGAGGTCGGCACTCAGCGTTAATCGACAGTGTGTGGCTGGCCATCCGGGCCACATATTCGAGAATCACTGCGTTTTGCGCAGCTGCAGCCGCGGTCGGTCCCCAGCAGAAAGGGGCGTGACCCGCGACCAGAACCGCTGGGATCGCTTCAGGGTCGAGGGTGGCGAAAGTGCGGCAAATCGCCAGGCCGGTCTCGCGCTCGTAGTCGCGCGCAATGTTTTCGGAGCTTAACCGCACCGTCACCGGTACAGCCCCATGAAAGTAATCGGCGTGAGTTGTTCCGAAGCAGGGGATGGGTTTTTCCGCTTGCGCCCATGCCGTCGCATACTCAGAATGCGTGTGTGCCACGCCCCCAATTTGTGGGAAATGCTTGTAGAGTTCGATGTGGGTCGGCAGGTCCGAGGAAGGCCGGAGTTTGCCTTCGACGATCTTGCCCTGGAGATCGGAAATCACCATGTGGCGCGGGGTGAGCTCTTCGTACGGAACGCCACTCGGCTTGATGACCACCAGCCCCTTTTTGCGATCAATGCCGCTGGCGTTGCCGAAGGTGTAGAGCACCAGGCCGCGGCGCACGAGTTCCAGATTCGCTTCCAGCACCTCTTCCCGCAATGTTTTCAGCAGCATGGAATCTCGGCCCGCACCCGCTGAGATGGTCAACGCAAGCGCCCATTAAAACGGACCGCAACGCCCTTGTCAAAGTACTTGCCGGTTAAGCTTTGAGGATTTGCCAGGCCTGGCTTGAGAGAAGTCGGACTACGCGCCAGCGCGTGCAGCCCTGGCCAGTGGGGGCCTAGGTGAAGCTTCGGCGGTTTGCTTGAAGTAGAGCCGGTAGGACCGGTGGATGACGTACATCACAAACACCACCAGCGCAAGTTGCCAACTGGAATGTTGACTCACGAATTTCACCATCGAAGTTATGCCCGCACTGACCACGTAGTAGGGAAAGGTCAGCTGGGCCAGGCTCATCCACATGCGCCTCATGGCGACACCTTCGGTGACCTTGAGGATCGCGGCCACCGGTGCGCTTTGTCCGAGAAAGAAGGTTGCGGTTGCGGCAGCCACCATGAGCGGTTCCGAGGCCCACGCGGCTCGAGACGCGTGCCACGTCAGCTCGGCGACGCTGGCGGCGAATGCCATCATGCTGACATTGAACAGCATCTGCGCAGGCTTGAACCTGCCGTCTCGTTTCGGCCAGCACTGTACCACGGTTGAGACGCAGGCAATGGCCACGGCCTCCGCTGCGCTCAGGTTCACGACTGCCAGCAGCAGAAACGGCAGGTTCACCGACATGTTGCCGTTGATCCCCGGCAGCTTGACCTTCATCCGCGACGTCGCTGCAGACAGCGTCAGCACTGCCAGCGCAAAGTAGGGATGCAGCGCGTGACTGTTGATTCCCGCCCAGACCGCGCTGCCGATTCCCGCCACGAGCATCAGCCCAATGCATGTCTGCGTTCGCCGTGTGGTGCCGTCCAAGGTCGCCTCCTTTCTTTGACTTCGGTTCACACGGCTCACTGTTCGTCATCTCCAGCATCGCTGAAGGCGCTGTTGGCATTCAGCTGAGAAGCTCCCCAGACCACACTCGTAGCCGAGGAACTCGATCCCCACACCACGCTGAAGGCACTCAGGGTATTGTCGTTCCACGGCAATGACGCGCCCCACACCACTGATGTCCCGGTTACGTTCGCGCCCCACACGACCGACGCTCCCCACACCACTGAACTTCCCCATACCACGGAGTTCGGTGCTACTGCCGCGTTTCCGTTGGTCAGAGACACGGTGCCGGTACTGGGGTCGTAGACGACCGATGGCGACAGCGCCGAACCCACCGTGGCCGGGGCCAGGTCGGTGTTGGCCAGCGCCGCTTGCACATCAAGGTAGCCGGAGCCAATGGAGAACAGATCGTAAAAGTCGGTGAAGTTTTGCGACAGGTGCGGCACCCACGAGACGCTTGATGTAGGGAATGCTTTGTACGCCGTTTTCATCAAACGCGCCTTCACCTGGTCCGGAGTTAGCGAGCTGTTCTGTTGCACCAGCAGCGCCACGGCGCCGGCAACCGCTGGGGTCGCCATGCTGGTGCCGCTGAGCTTGAGGTAAAGCGGATTGCCGTCGCTCCCATCCACCAGATCGGCAGGAAAGGTTGCTTCGAGTGTCGCGCCCGGAGCGGCCAGCGAAACGATCGCGTTTCCGTCGGCCATGATGTCGGGCTTCACCACATGATCATAGGTCGTGGGTCCTTTGGAGCTGTAGCTGGCTTTGCGGTCGTCCGTCCGGGTATACGTTCCCATGCTCTTCATGGCGCCCACGGTCAGCACGAAGGGATCGTTGCCCGGAGCCGTGATAGTCCCAAAGCCGTTGCTTCCGTTCACGCTGAGGCGGCCGTAGTTGCCCGCCGCCACCACTACAACGATGCCGCTTTTCCATGCTGCCTCTACCGCTTGGCACAGCGGATCCTGGGTGTAGCTGGACGGGACGCCTCGCCCCAGCGAAAGATTGATCACGCGGATGTTATAAGTGCTTTGCAAAGCGATCGCTTGCTGGATGCCCGCGATGACGTTGCTGTCGCTGCCGGAGCCGGTCGCGTCCAGCACGCGAAGGTCGATCAAGTTGACATTGGGCGCGACCCCAGCCAGTTGTCCACCGGAAAGATAGCCATTACCACCAATGATTCCGGCCACGTGCGTGCCGTGACCGTACAGGTCATACTGAGCGCCGCTCGCGTTCGTCGTGGGCGTGCCAGTGAAGTCTTGATGATAGACCACGCGGGAGTGAGTCTGAGTCGAGTCCCACAGGTCGAGGTGACTGTCGTTGATGCCGCTGTCGATCACGGCTACCCCGACGCCGGTTCCGTCATAACCGGCGCTCCATGCGGCGCTGACCATCGCCGCGGCGTCGGTGTAGTCATCCATTCCGTTCAAAGGATGGTCGATGGTGACGGATACGATCTCCGGATCGGCCTCCAGAGCAGGCAGCGCGCTCACCGGGAGCGTGAACGCAGCGCTCTTGATGAAGTGCAGCTTTGCGTTGGCATGTCCGCCCAGGCTTTGCATTCTCGCGTAATGAGTCGGCCGGGGTACCTCACGGTACTGCACAATGACGTTCACGGTTTGATTTCCAGCCTGGCCGCGTTGGGCTTTCCCCAGCAGTTGGTGAAGCTCCGGCGCCACGCGAAGTGACGGAGAGTCCAATCGGTTCTCCAGGTAGGCCCGTTGCCCAAACGTAATTTCGGCAACCAAAAGCAGAGCCAGCACGCTCAGGCGTTTTCCCCAAGCTGCGCTGCGACGTTCACCACGTCCCGCGGGTTTTGGTGCGCTTCGTGTACGGACCATGGGTCTCACCCTTTTCTTCTTTCTGGCTACAGGTTAGGAAAGGAATCTAATCCTTTCGGTGCACGGCCGGTACCAATCGGCGAGACGTAAGTAACTGAATCTGTTAGAGATGTCAGCAACCGGGGAACGAGGATTGCGCCATTTTGTCCCATTGGCGCGGGCGTGGGACACATTGTCCCACCCGACTAAATGTGATTTCGATTCTTGTAAACGGGTCACCGAGGCGCTCGGTAAAGCTGAAAGGAAGTGAACCGAAGACAATCTGCGGACTCAAGCGCGCACTAAGGAACTCTTACACCGTCGCCGCTTTGCTCGCGGTATTCGCCAGTAGAGGCTTCGGCATCGCCGCCAGCAACTGTTGTGTGTAGGAATGCCGGGGGCTAAAGAAAATCTGCTCGACGCCTCCGCACTCCACAATTTGGCCTTCATGCAGGATCGCAATGCGATCACATATCCCCGCGACCGATGCGAGATCGTGCGAAATGTAGAGAATCGCCATTCCAGTCTGCCGGTTGAGTTGGCGAAATAGAGCCAGAATCTCGGACTGCGTAATAACGTCAAGGGCACTGGTGGCCTCGTCTGCGATCAGCAAGGCGGGATGGTGCATCACCGCCATCGCGATCAATACCCGCTGCGCCTGCCCCACGCTCATCTGTGACGGATATTTCCTCAGGAATTCTTCGTCCGACGGCAGGCTCACACTTTCCAGCGCGGCGCGGATCGCAGTGTTGCATTCGGACTTGCTGCCGCGAGCATGCGCCCGCCACGCTTCCCTCAGCTGAGTCCGGATTTTCAGCGCTGGATTCAGCGACGACAGCGGACTCTGCAGCACCAAAGAAAGCTTGCGACCGCGCAGTGCCCGCAAGTCCGACTCGCTCACTCGCAGCAGGTCCGACCCATCGAACGCGACGACCCCTTCCACGTGAATCTGTCTTCGATCGAGCAGGCCCAGGATGGCCAGCGCCAGCGTGCTCTTGCCGGAACCGCTCTGTCCCACCAAGCCGAGCACCTCGGCGCGGCGGATGTCGAGGTCGACGTCGCGCAACACGGGAGGCTTCTTCCCGTAACGCAGCCAAAGATGGGCTGCCAAAAGCACATCGCTTTGTGAAGTCTCTGTCATTCCTTCCTTTACCTCGCCCTCTGTGGCTTCAAGGAGTTGCTCGGGGATTCATCTGTATCTTTCTGGTTGAGCGCGGCCATCCTCGACCTGATAGTTAGTCGCTCCGCGTTCCAAACCGTCTGCGGATACAAAATCACCGGCGCCGCTCCTTCGACGGCCGCAGAAAAGGCGGAAAGCGCGTTCTTGTTGACCAGGTAGATGAACGGTTTCTGCTCCACCACGATTTCCTGCACGCGGTCGAAATATCCCTTGCGCTGGTTGTCGTCGCTCGACGCGGCCTCCGCCCGCATCAGGCGATCGATCTCCGCCTCCCACTGCGTCTCGGGCGTTTTCTCCTGCGGATTCCACTGATGGTTCTCTGATGAACTCAGCCACACGTTCATCTGCTCATTGGGATCAAGCCCCACGTTCGTCAGCCCGAGCAGAATCGCCTCATAGTCGAAGGTCTGCGTCATGCGCGCGATCAGGGAAGGGAAGTCGAGCGTGACCACATTCACGCGGACGCCAATCTTTTCGAGGTCGTCTTGAATCAGAACGGCCATGCGCTCGCGATGCTTATTGCCCGCGTTGGTGAGGATGGAAAACACGACTTCATTTCCGTCGCGGTCTTTCAGCATGCCGTTTTCGGTGCGGAATCCATCCGCTTGCAGCGCCTTCAAAGCCGTGTCGGGGCTGTAGGGTTCCGGCTTCAGCTTGGAATTGAACCAGAACTTGTTGGTGGGTGAAACCGGCCCGATTGCCGGCTGCGCATGACCGTGGAAGACCACTTTGCTCAAGTCTTCGCGGTTGATGGCCTCGGAAATCGCCCGGCGGAAGCTGGCTGACCGAAACCAGTTTTTCTTATAGTCAGGAATGGGAGCTTTCGCGACCTGGTTGAACCACAGTTGTTCGCCGTCGAGCGACGGTCCTGCATCATGCACAAGTTGCGGCGAAGTCGACTCCAGCTTGTCGAAGTACTCGCTGTCGAGCGATGTAATCAGATCGACTTCCCCGCGCTTGAAGCGCAGCATTTCAACATCGTGATTTGGCTGAATGTCGAGCTCAATGGCATCGAGATATGGGAGTTTTCTGCCCTGCGCGTCAATCTTCCAGTAGTTTGGGTTCCGCTTGAGGAGCACTGTCGTTCCCGGCTTGTAATCCGCCACTACGAACGGCCCTAGCACCGCCATCTCATTCTTCGGCGAGTGTGCCGAGAGGATCGCGACCTGATCGAACAGCCGGTCGAGCCCGGCAACAGGCGCGGGGAATGTAATAGAAATCTCAGTCGCGGAAATGATTTTCGTCTCTGCCGTCCCATTCCCCGAGCGGAATGCATCTCCCGTGGCCGAATGCAGCGCTGGATCCATCAGCCGTTGTACGGTGTAAGCCACATCCTCAGCCGAGAACGGCGTGCCATCGGAGAACGAAATGCCACGACGCAGTCTGAACGAGATCTGCTTGCCGTCTTTCGAAACCTTCCACGACTCGGCCAGTTCCGGCTCCAGAACTTGCGTTTGCCGGTTCAGGCGCACCAGCACGCCGCCGGTTAAATAGCGGATCGTCGCCGAAGCACCGTCGTCCACCTTCAGCGGATCGAACGTTTTCGGTTCGTTCCACAGGCAGAATCGTAGCGTGCCGCCGCCCTGCGCGCGGGAGGTCCCCAACAATCCAAGCAGGACAAATACAAAAGCCCACGATTTCGCCCGGCTACGTCTCATGCTGTCATCTCCTCCTGCCGCGAAAGCACGAGTTGAAACGACGTCACCACCACGACCAGAAGAATCAATGGCACGAACTTCCACGGCTCCTCGCCCACCGATACCAGCCCTTCCAGTTCTTTCAGCAGACTTCCCCAGGAAGGCAGCGGCTCCGCTACGCCCAGGCCAAGAATCCCCAGATTCGCCTCGCTCAAAATGAACGCAGGAATCGAAATCCAGAACTGCGCGTAGAGAACGGGCCTCAGATTAGGCATCACGTGTACCCAGAACAAGCGCGTCGCGCCAACGCCCGAGGCCCTTGCCTGCCGGACATAATCCGCATCTCGCAGCGAGCCGGCCGACGTGCACAGCACTCGGGCCGCGCCAGCCCATCCCAGCAAGCCCAGCATGAAGAAAGTGACCATCACAGAAACCAGCGGCGAGACGTTCAGCGGCATCAGCGCCCGCACCGTGATCAGCAGAAACAGCCAAGGCAGCGACAGAAAGAGATCGGTCATCACCATCGCACCGCGAGCCCAGACGCCGCCCAGATATCCGCTCAATCCGCCGACGAACGCCGCCATCAAGGTCGAAAGCAATGCCGCGGCCGGGGCCAGCAACAGAGAAACTCTTGTGCCATATAGAACGCGGGCGAAGCGGTCGCGGCCAACTTCATCGGTTCCGAGCCAGTGCTGGCGCGAAGGAGCCGCATTCGCTTCCTGGCGATACTGCCTCGCATACCCCGCGGGCGCCAGCCAGTTCGCTGCCAACGACGCTCCCAGCACCATCAGCAGCACCGCGCACGCGATTTTTCGCAATAGGCTCATGCCTCTTGACCTCGGAGCATGTGCCCGATTACATCCGCGCCGGAATTGGCCAGCAAGGTTACGAGCGTCACGAGAACGGTGATATTCACCAGCAGTGGCAGATCGCGCGCCAAAGCCGCCTGCCACGCCAGTTGCCCGACTCCAGGCAGCCCACACAAAGCTTCGACCGGAATTGCGGCTCCCAGCGCCATGCTCACCGAAACGCCTGCCACTGCGAGCAATTGCGGGCTCGCCAGCGGCAGCACATGCCAGAACAAAATGCGCAGCTCACTCAGCCCTTTCGCTCGCGCGGCAATGATGTGGGGCAGGGAATAAGACTTCGCCAGCAGGTTGCGCGCATAGCGGTAAACTCGCGGAAAAACGATCACCCCAATGGCCAGCGATCCCGGAACGTTCCACAATACGGAAAGCAGCGCCAGCACGGCGGCGGGGATGCAGAGGAATGTACCGGTGACGACCGTGGTCACTGCGTCGTAAGCGGCGACTCGTAGCCCGGCTGCGCTCCAAGCCAGGGCGACGGCGACGGTCCAGCTCAACAGCAAGCCCATCCCGACCAGCCGCAACGTCAGTGGCCCGCGCTCGCGCAACAGGGTGCTCACCGGCTGGCCCAGAGAGAGCGATGTCCCCAGATCCCCATGCACTGCACGCTTCATGGACTGGAAGTAGTAGCGGAAAACGTTGCGCTGCTCGATCCGCGTCTGGCGCAGTGCCTGCACACTCTCCGCGCTCAAGTGAGGATCGAGCTGCTCTTCCGCGACGTCGAATCCAGGCGCCAGCCGCGCCAGAATTGCCGACAGCAATCCCCCCAAGAGAACGATTGCCACCAGCGCCAGTCCGTGCCGCGCGATTCTCCCCAGCATGGCTGGCCCCTCCTATCTCACCGCTGCCCGGTGAGCTTTTTGGTCTTGCAGGGCTTTCTCTTGTAAAGCAGCTGCTTCGGCGTGGTGAATTTGTTTCATCGAGTACATGCGCCGGTCCGCTTCGGCCAGCAGCCGCTCGACATCAAAGCCGTCCTCCGGACAAAACGCGGTCCCCACGCTCAGCGTAATGATGTCGCGCCCGCACGTGTGCCGTCCGGACTCGATCGCCGCCTGGTTGAGCCGATCGGATTTCTCTTTGGCTGCTTCAGGGGTGAGGCCGGGTGCGGTAATCACAAATTCGTCCCCGCCCATGCGTGCCACATAGTCATAGCCGCGGCAGGCTTCCTTCAGACGCGCGCTGAACTCACGCAGGAGCTTATCGCCCTCAAGATGTCCGAACGAGTCGTTGATTTGCTTGAATCCGTCGATGTCGCACACCATCACGGCCAGCGAGCTCTTCATGCGCCGGCAGCGCGCCACTTCCTGTGCCAGATGTACAAAGAGCGAGCGCGCATTGGGCAAACCCGTCAGATAGTCTGTGGTCGCTGAGCTTTCCGCCTGTTGATACTTCAGCGCGTTCTCCACCGAGAGCGCGACCTTCGAGCCAACGGCCAGCAGAATTCTGAGATGATCCGGTGAGAACGCGTCCCGATTGGAGTGATACATTGCCAGCACTCCGACCACGCCGTTCAAACCTTCCAGCGGAACCGCCAGCGCCGACTGCAGCGACACCTGCTTTTCCGGGTCAACCGTATATCCAACCTCGACCAGCGGATTGCCATTCACGATGGGCTTGCAGTTCTCCGCCACCCATCCGCACAGCCCTTCGCCCACGCGAATCTTGAGCGAGGAGAGCGCGCGGAAGTTCTCGCCATTCACCAGCTCCGGCAGCAGCCATCCGTTGCGGTTTACGAATACGGCGATCGAATCGTAGGGAATCATCTTGCGCAGCCGCATCGACAGCACCGAAAGCGTCTCGCTCAGGCTGAGCGACACCCCTAGGTCCTGGCTCAGCTCAAACATGGTTTGCGCTTCCTGCCGCGCGGCCGCGATCGATCCCAGGAAGTCGGTGGTATCGGCCAGCGCGTTCCTGGCGTCCGCTTCAAACCCGGCGGCTGGCTCCAGGCCACGTTCCACCCGCACGCTCTTCGAGAGAGATTGCGGGACGAGCGCTTCCTCAGTGGTCTGCGCCATGTGTTCCAGTTCCACGTAACGGCGCTCCAGGATCTCCACCACTCCCGGATCAAACCACGTGCCCGCTCGTTGTTTCACCTGCGTCATGGCATCAGCCAGAGGTACAGCGGCACGATATTGCCGGTGCGAGGCCAATGCATCCAGGCAATCCACTGCCGCCAGAATCCGCGCCCCAATCGGAATCTCCTCGCCAGACAAGCCTTCCGGATATCCCGATCCATCCCAGCGCTCATGGTGCGAGCGCACAATCGGCGCCACGGGATACGGAAACGCCACCCGCTCCAGAATCTCCGCGCCCACCAGCGGATGCACCTTCATTCGTTCAAATTCTTCCGGTGTGAGTTTGCCCGGCTTGTTGATGATCTGCTCGGGCACCGCCAGCTTTCCGATGTCATGCAGCAGCGCCGCCGCTCGCAGCGCTTCGATCTGTTCCGGCGGCAACCCAAGGTCCCGGGCCACTTCCACGGCGTAGGTGCGCACGCGCTGCAGGTGCGTGTGCGTGGTGTGATCCTTGGCTTCGATGGCGAGCGCCAGCGCCTCGATGGTCCGCATGTTCAGCGACGCGATCTCTTCCACGTGGCGCTTTTCAATCTCCACGCGTTCTTTCTCTGCCGCCAGGCGCCCTAAGTAAAGTCGATAGGAGCGGTAGACCCAATAGATCAGCGGCAGCACCAGCAGAGACGTTTCCCAGCCTGCCTGCCAATTAATGATTCCTGCAAGTCCGACCGCCGCCGCGCCCACCAGGTAATAGGGGAACGACCAGAAGTAGCATTCCGACCAGACTTTCCGGGTTGACTTCTTCTCGGTAAGCGCGATCACGAACGAGATCGGCAATGTGTTGGCGAAGAAAAAGACCAGAGCCGCCGCCATCAGCAGGATCGGCCTATTGGACGCATACCGTCCCGCCACCCAGTGATAGCTCACATACGTCAGCGCGCTGGCATTCGCCATCATGCCGGCCACGTTGAACAGGATCTTGACCGGATCCACCCGCTTGCGCGCTTGCCAGACGCTCTGCACCAGGGTCGCGGTGCAGCCAATGACCAGCGTTTCAGGAAGGCTCAGCTCCATCACACCCAGCAGAATGAAGAGGAAATTCACCGACATCGTACCGTCGATGCCGGGCAGCTGAACCTTTAATCCCGAGGCCAGGACCGCCACCGCCAGGTAGCAGAAAAAACGTGTCAGATCGGCCGATTGCCAATGCGACAAAGCGAATGTCAGCACCACGATGCCAGACAGAGCCGTGGATCCGATGAAAAGCTTCGTCTGCAGCGACAATTTTTCTGTGGCTGGCTTCATCGACAATCTGTGGATCAGCCGGCGCCCTGCCGGGAGTGCATCCTTACCGCATGACGAGCTATCGTCCGGCAAGGAGCAAAAAGTCTGCGCACAGGCCTCTCGACCTGCGCCTGGCCGCGGTGACACACTCATTCCCACCCGGCCTTCCCGGAATCGTATGGTACAGATTCGGTCTTCAGAAGCTTACGGAAGTAACCTCGCCCGTCGCGTTTTGCCTTGAATCCGAGGGTGAAGCATTGCTGCAGATTGAGTCGAGTCGGCCACATCGTTGGCACGTTACCTTCGTTACTTCTTCGAAGGCTGGCTTTGTCCTCGGCGGTCCGCGCCTGTGGCAAGATCATCCCCAAACCTGCCGATGCCGACCTCGAATCGCAACTCGGACGCGCGGTTTTCGCCGGGAAACGGCCAGCAGAGCGCGAGCGGAACGGCTGCAGAAACCATTGTGCCCAACGGCTCCGCTCCTGCTCCGATGGCCGTTTTTTCCGCCGACCTGCAGGGAAACTTGACCGCCTGCAATCATTTCTTCTCGCAACTATTCGGCTACGCGCCCCAGGAAGTGGTCGGTCGCGGCTTCGCAGATTTGTTCTCGACGCCGGAGAAAGACGGAAAGGATGGCCGGCATCGACTGCTCGATACGATCCTCGGTTTAGCCTCTGCCCAAGGTCACTATCAGGCCCGGCTTCTCGCGCACTCGAAGTCCGGTGGCAGTTTTTCCGTCAAGTTCACGGCGACAGTTCTTCGCAATGCGGGCGCTCCACCGGTGGGCCTTGTCGCGCTGGTCCTTCCGGTCGCGCACAGGAACTCGGATGTCCCCATGGCCACAGCTGCCATAGCGCACGGCGAGCGCGCGTCGGGCCCCGTCTTCCGCACTATCGATGGAACGCAATTCATCCTCGCCAGTCCGGTTATGGAAGACTTCATGCGCCTGGTCGATCGCGTCGCCAGCCATACCGAGACGGCGCTCATCACCGGCGAGACCGGAACGGGCAAGGAACTGATCGCCCGCACCATCCATGAATCATCTCACCGCCGCGGCCGTCCCTGGGTCGACATCAACTGCGCCGCACTCCCCGAGAATCTGGTCGAAAGCGAACTCTTCGGTTATGAGAGAGGCGCTTTCAGCGGCGCCGACTCTTCCAAGCCTGGCCTGTTCGAGNCCTGTTCGAGTTGGCGGACAAGGGCACGCTCTTTCTCGATGAGATCGGCGAACTGCAGCCGCAGACTCAAGTCAAGCTGCTGCGAGTGCTGGACGGCCAGCCGTTTTACCGTCTCGGTGGACACCGCAAGATCAAAGTGGACGTGCGCATCGTGGCCGCCACGAACCAGGATCTTGAGGCCGCAGTCAATGAGGGCCGCTTCCGCAAGGATTTGTTCCATCGCCTCGGGCAGTTCCAGCTGCGGGTTCCACCACTTCGGGAGCGGCCGGAAGACATCGTCGCGCTCGCCGAGCATTTCCTGGGCTTCAAAGCACCGGGCAAACGCTTTACGCCGGAAGCCATTTCCTGCCTGCTGTCGCATTCCTGGCCAGGCAATATTCGCGAGCTGCGCAACCTGGTGGCTAAGGTGGCCATGGAGACCCCCGGTTCAGAAATCAACGTTTCCGCACTCAACTCCGTGCTTATCTCCGGCCCCACCACGCTTCGCCAGACCGCGTCCATGCCCGTCGCCAACCTCGACAGCATGGAAGAGCAAATGATCATCAAGGCTCTGGAGCGCACCGGCGGCCATCGTGCGCAGGCGGCAGAACAACTCGGCATCTCACGGCGTACGCTCAGCCGCAAGTTGAAGGAATACAACCTGAACTTTCCTTTGGGAGAGAACACCTCGCCCATCAGCTTCATCAGCACCGAACACCAGAAATTCTTCCGTGCCCGGGTAGAGCTGCCGGTCACCATCCGAAATTCTCAGGGTTACGAAGCCAAGGTCCGCGGCGTCAACCTCAGCACCGGTGGCATGGGCCTTGACGGCCTCGCCGAACCTCTACGTTTTGCAGGACTTCTCGACGTGAGCTTCCCCCTTCCCGAGAGCGGCACTCTCTTTCAAGCCAAGGCTCGTCTGATGTGGGTAGGCGACGAAGGCCGCATCGGCGTTCGCTTCGTGGTGATCGAGCCGGCGCTGTTCGAACAGCTGCAACACTGGACCAACCAGAAAATGAAGGAAGAGGGCTGGGACTTCCCGGGCTAGGGAATCTCCGATTCATACTTAAATACTTGTCTCTGTCATTCCGCGCGAAGCGAAGAATCGCTCGTCAGCCCGCGCCACCTGATTCTTGCCGCACTCCCTCCTTTGTTTACTTGGCGGCCGGAGGAGGCGGAGCGACGGTGAAACTGATGTCGTCGAGGGCAAAATCATTCCAGGCCGTTTCTGTATTCTGGTCGAAAATTGCCAGGTCTGCCTTCTGGCTGGTCCCCGAGTTCCATCGGAATCGGTAGTTTTGCCAGCGCCCGCCATTATCGGGACTATTCTTCGGCAGGTAGGAGTTCCCTGTCACACGGCCATTGATCCTGACCAGCAGATGCGGCACGGAATTACTGTCGTGGTCAACCTCGGCTGCCCAGTAGGAGAAAACATATTCCGTCGATGGCGTGACCGTAACCGTCTCCTCCCAGACCGGCCACGAAGCGTTGTTGGCGCCATTCACGATCATCATATTTCCCGCCCCGGTCGTGTGGTCGCCGCAGTTGCACCAATCGCCATAAGCCCCGGGCGCAGCGGAAGGGTTCGTGCCGATTGTGTAAGTGCCCGGGCCATTGACGTTCCCCATGGCATATCCGGTGGTGAACCCGGTGTTGCCGTTTTCGAAGTCGCCGTTGATCACTAAGTTCTGCGCCGTCCCTGCCGCCGCAGCCAGAACCGCTGCGAACAACGTTACAGAACCAACGATGCTGAGCGCCGCCAATCCCCCGTGAATTTTCATATCTCCCTCCCCACGATTGAAGCTGCTCTTACATTGAATTGTGTGCTTACGGTACGTCTCGGGTAGAGGCCGAGCGTAGCACAGCTCACCACGCGGAATCGACAGCGGGTGCTGCACGTCGTTTGCTGAAACGTAGCTACTGAGAATTGCCTGACGCTGTATCAACTACGCCGACACCACAAGTTTGCCTAGCAGCGACTCCAGAATTCTCTCTTTTTCCCTGAGTACGACTTTGAAGTCGTGGTGGTCGGCCCGGGCAATTTCCCTCAAGAGCCTGCGATGGTGTTCCTCGAGAATCTCCCGCATCAGATCCCTCTCTTCATCATTGAGGGTCAAGGAAACCTCGGTGTTCATAGGCACCTCCAGCTCATGGTTCTATTTTAGTTCTCTTGGCAAGGGGCGTTGCGTCGCTAAGGCAGTGATTTCGTGGCGAACGATTTTGAGATGTGATCTCTAAAGCTTCTGGCAGGGAGTCCGATTGTGATCTTCCCAGCAGACGGTTCCGTGTTACGTTCTTCGCGAACTTTGCAGTCAGAAAAGGCACGGCGCAAGCGGTTGAACGCGCGCACAGTGACCGGAGCGATTCCCGCACTCAAGGAGCCCTTATTCAATCCGCCGGCAGGCGGCCGATCTCGGCCTCTTCCGCGCGGTGGCTCTCTTCCGACAGCTTCCGCAACGACAATCTTTCGTGATGCGACAGGAGCAGGCCCAAAGGCACGACCGCCGCGAACGTGACCAGCCACAGCAGAATCCCGCAACTGGCAGCCATTTCAGGCGGTACATCAAACACGCTTGACAGAGTTGCGATCGTGGCCATCTGCGATCCGCCGCCCACCGCCGGCAATTGCAGCATCGAGCCCACCATGCTCGACCCCATCAGGATCAAGAGTTGCGAAACCGGAATCTCCAGTGCATCCACTCCGTAGGAATGCGTCACCTCTTTGTACGAGAGGGCTATGACGTACCACATCCCCACGGAAACCAGGCTCAGCCACAGCAAGGACCACGGGCCGTGAATCGTGTTCAGGCCCATCCCGAATTCTCGAACCTTCTGCGCCAGTTTGTGCCCGAAGTTCGATGCCAAGTGCGAAAACCGCTGCTCGACCCATCGCGCTGTTGCTTCGCCATTCCGGCCAATCAGCACTGCGGCCACGGTCGTAGCCGCAACTGCGGCAATCAGGAAGAATCCGATTTCGCGAAATCGGAGATAGTACTCGGGATGCGGAATCGAGGGCAGCGCGCTAGGCAGAAACACGGCCAGCACGATCAGCACCGCGAACGCCCCAAGATCAAAGATGCGTTCCACCGCCCACACCGCCAGTTGCGAAGAAAAGGGAAGATCGGTCCGCCGCGCGATCAGATACGGACGAATAAATTCTCCGGCCCTCCCCAACAGCGCCAATCCCGTAAAGCCAATCAGCGTCGGCGACACCAGGTCCGCGACCTTGGTCTTCGGACGTACCGGGCGCAAGAAAATCTTCCACCGAATCGCCCGCATCACATATCCGATGTAGATCAGCGCGATGGCATGCAAGACATGGACTTTGTGAATGCGATGAGTTTGACTCCAGAACGTACCCCAATCGAAGCTTTGCCAGTGCCGGTACTGCAGGTAAACCAGAACGCACAGTATGACGAACACTACTGAATAAGCCAGGATGCGTTTCTTATCCATGAAGGGGAAGGCTCAGCGCCGCGGTCCCCACGACGCAAAGCGGGAAACGGCAGTTCCAAAGGTAAATGAGCCTGTCAGGCCGGTCAAACTGCAACCCGGACGGTCTGCATTTCTTGAAGGTGATTTGGGATCAGGTCATGATCCGGTAGGCAGCTATTCGCTCGCGTGCCCCGCACCAGACTTCGCTTGCAGTGCTGCCGCGGAACTTTTTTCTTGTGCCGTTTGAGGTGCTGGTTTCTTCGCAGCCGTCTTCGCGGCAGCCGCGGTCTTAGCCGGCGCGACGGGGCCGGATCTCTCCTGAGCTTCTTTCTTCTTATTGAAATCCTTCACCACGCGCGCCACATAGGCCCGTGTCTCGTAATACGGAGGCACGCCCCCGTACTGCTCCACCCGTTGCGGGCCCGCATTGTAAGCTGCCAGCGCCTTCACCAGATCGAAGTTGTAGCGCTCCAGAAGTTCGCGCAGATAGCGTGTTCCACCTTCCACGTTCGCCTGCGGATCAAACGGGTTCGGCACGCCCAGTTGCGCCGCCGTCTGCGGCATCAACTGCATGAGTCCCTGCGCGCCCTTCCGCGAGACGGCCCGCACATTGNAACCCGCTCTCCGCCTTGATTACGCTGTTTACAAGGTCGGGATCGAGCCGGTACCTGCCGCTCGCCGCACTCACCACCCCGTCCAAATCCAGCGGAGGCGTGGGCGTGAGTGTCTGCGCTCCCACGCTCCCAGCGGGAGGAGAGGATACGACCGGCGCAGTCGGGGCCTCTTCGAAATGATCAATCTCTGCCGTAGGCACATCCACGTAGCTGGTGCCGGCTACATCTACGAACAGACGCGTCGTTTCACCCATGACCTGGCGGCGCTCGTGCCGGATCGAGAACCCGTTCCTCAGCACGGCCATTTCGCTGGCCGAGCAGGGAAGTACCATCGCCATGGCCAGCGCGATGACTGCAACACCCCTCGGGATTCCGCCTCTCGCCCGCATTTCACTCTCAGTCTGAGCAACGCTTGACAGACCACCACCGACCAACAACCACCGACTGACCACTAACCACCGACCACTAAACCACAACCGGCGACCCGTTCAACAAGCTCTCTACCACCGCCGCCACGCCGCACTGGTCATTTCCCAGCGTCACTATCCACCCGCGCCCGCGCAGTTCCGCGCAGGCATTCCCCATGATAACCGGATGCCCGGCAAACTCAAGCATCTCCACATCGTTGTGGTTGTCACCGATCGCCATGACCTCTTCCCGGCGAAATCCCCGCCGCTCGGCCCAGCGCTCGAGCGCGTGCCCCTTGGAACATCCCGCGTTCAGCACATCGATGATCGCCAGGTCGCGCGCCGGGTACTCGGTCCGCTGCACGGTCACCAACCTGTCCAGGCCGCTGCAGTCCAGCGCCTGCAGCGCCTCGGCCATCCGCGCCATGGAGCCGCAAAACATGGCTTGCACCGGGTCCGTCACCAGCGCCTTCTCGATCGGTGCCACCAACTCGATGTACTCCATGTTCTTTTCCAGCCACCGCCGGATGCTCTCGCTCAGCTCATCGAGGCGCTCCAGCACGATCGCGCCTTTCGTCTCCTTATCAAACGTCAGCACGGTATGCCCGCGGAACTCCTGCATCGCTTCGCACAGTTGCCGGCAGTTTTCCTTCGGCATCAGGTCACGATGAAACGTCTCGCCGCTGAGCGACCGGGTAATCGCCCCATTCGAGCTGATCAGCCACAGGTCAAATCCCAATTGCCGGGCGATGGGCAAGGCAAATGTGTGCCGCCGCCCCGTAACCAGAACGATCTCGATCCCGGCGCCATGCGCCCGCCGCAATGCCGAGAGATCGCCCTCGGAAATTTGAAATTGTGGATTGAGCAGCGTGCCGTCGATGTCGGTCGCGAGCAGCCGAATGGGAGGCGTGAAAGACTTCACCATGGAGGATTTTAGCATCCGGGTCTTGGCTGCGGCCGAGGGACCGAGACGTGGTTGTTTCAAAGTTGCCTGCCTCCGAAACCGCGATCAGTTGACACAACTTTACTTGCCTGAAAAGCAACTCCTGACCGGGTGCCGAGTTCTCAGAGTTATAATCAATCAACCACGGCCCTGCACGTGGCTATTGGTATCGGGAGGCTTTCCATGACCAACCGCAGGACCCTTCTCGCAGCGTTGTTCCTGGTAGCCGTAGCCCTGGAAACCCTCGGCTGCGGCATGTCGAATAGGCGCGTCTTGCAATCGATGACCATTTCTCCTGCCAGCGCCGATGCGCAGAACTTCCCCAAGGGCCAGGTGCAGTTCACGGCCACGGGATTCTTCAGCAAACCTCCATCGCCGCAACAGATGACGTTCCAGCCGCCGTACTTCGGCGGATGGCTCCTGACGCCCAACGGGCAATTCCCAGTCGCGTCGATCAGCCAGACCGGCCTGGCACAGTGTATTGCTGGGCAGAGCGGCACATCGACCGTAATTGCAACGGCCGCCTCGAATGCCGGCATTGGCACTGAGATGACCGCAGTCGAGGTTCGCGCTACGGCGACGCTGACTTGTCCTTAGAGTTTGACCGGCGACCGCATTTGAAGTGACGAAGATCGCGCTAGCGGCGATGACCGCCCAGCGACAGCGGATCGCAAGTCCCCTGACGAGCGCCCCGTGTTATATTGGCGCTCTTCATGGGACTTCTTTTCTTCTTTGCTTCGTGGTGGGGATGGATTCTGCAGGCGGTCGCGATCGTGCATTTCATCCGCCGCCGTCCCGACACCTACTGGCTTTTCATCATCCTCATCGGCGGATGGCTCGGCGCGCTCGTTTACATCGCGGTGGAAGTCATCCCCGACGCCGGGCTTCTGCGCACCTCGTTCCAGGTGTTTCCACGCCGCCGCCGCATCCACGAACTCGAGCGCGCCATCCTCGACAACCCGTCTGCGGGAAACTACGAGGAACTCGGCCTGCTCTATCTTGATGATGGCGACTTTTCCCGCGCTCGCGCCGCGTACGACAAGGCTATCTCTTCACGTACCGACCATCCCGATCCCTTTTACCGCCGCGGCATCGCCGAAGTCGAACTGGGAGACTTTCCTGCCGCGCTCCCTGACCTGGAGCGCGTCGTCGCCGATGAGCCCGACTATGATTTCCACCGCGCCAAAGGCCTGCTTGCCTTTGCCTACGCGCAAACCGGACAGGATGAAAAAGCCGACGCGCTCTTTCGGCAGGCCACACAGATCTCGACGATCTCCGAGACCTACTACAACTATGC
>OCOJ01044229.1_pt6 | contig 19206 bp, 15 predicted proteins | sample 1539251 | NCBI WGS metagenome assembly OCOJ01 (sample SAMN01911457, study PRJEB22624) | soil metagenome | biome: Soil | place: Malaysia | collected 2012-04-30 | depth RA_metagenome m | reverse complement strand
AGACCGCTGCGGCGGTGGTGCGTGGCGGGCGCGACATCCTGTCCAGCGTAGTGGCCTCGCAGGAGGCCGTGCACCGCAAATACGGCGGCGTGGTTCCGGAGTTGGCGTCGCGGGAGCACCTGCGGCGAATCGTGCCGGTAGTGCGCGAGGCGCTGGAACGGGCTGGGCTGGATTTGCGCGGCGTTGCGGCCGTCGGGGTGACCCGCGGGCCCGGGCTGATCGGCTCGCTGCTGGTCGGATACACCTACGGGCAAACGCTGGCCAGCGCGCTGGGCACACCGCTGGTGCCCGTAAATCATCTGGAAGGCCACGTTCACGCCGTGTTTCTGGAGGCCCAGCAGCCGAACGCTGTCCGGGGCGAGGGCGCTGGACCTCAGACCATTACACCGAAACGAGTCCCGGAGCTACCCGCTGTTTGCCTGATCGTTTCCGGTGGACACACGGTGCTGTACGACGTGCAGCCGGCGAATGGGGCCGTCGCCGCGCCGCCGGAGTATCCGGCAGTTCGCTGCGCCTACGGTCGCATTGGAGCCACGCGCGACGACGCCGCGGGAGAGGCCTACGNACAAGGTGGCGAAGCTGCTGGCGCTGGGATATCCGGGCGGGCCGGTGATGGACCAACTGGCACGCCACGGAAACGCGGGAGCGTTTTCCTTTACCGCACCGCGCACGCGAGGCAATCCGTATGATTTCAGCTTCAGCGGGATCAAAACCGCGGTGCTGCGGTACATCCGGCGTAACTCCGCGTTTGAGACAGAGATTGCCGAGCGCACGAGGGCGCTGCGTGCCGGCGCGCGCCGCGCGGAGGAATTGCTGCCGCTGTGCACCCAAGCAACGCTGGACCTGGTAGCGAGCTTCCAGCGGGCGGTGGTTGACGATCTGGTGCAGCGGACGCTGGCCGCGGCGGAGGAACGAGCGGCGCGGTGCGTGCTCGTATCGGGAGGCGTGGCCGCAAACACTGAGTTACGCGCGACATTTCAGCACGCAGGTGCGGCCCGCGCACTGCCCGTGTTCTTCCCCAGCCGGCCGCTTTCCACCGACAATGCCGCGATGATTGCCGCGGCGGCGTATCCACGGCTTCTTGCGGGAGAGATAGCCACGAACGGGGTAGAAGCGCAGGCCAACTTGCCACTGGCCTGAGCGGTCTGCAATCGCTCTGCGCTGCGTGAGCCGGGCGCCAGCGTCATGCGCCTCTATTCGTGGCGCAGGGCGACAAGAGGATCGAGGCGCATTGCTCGCCAGGCCGGGACGCAACACGCGGCGAGGGCCACGAGCACCAGGATGGAAGTGACGGCCGCATAGATGAACGGGTCCCTGCCGCTCACCCCCACCAGAAAACGCCCCACGAGTTGCGCGGCAGCGGTCGTAGCGGCCAGTCCCACGAACAGGCCAACCACAGTGATGGCGGCGCCCTGGCGCAGCACCATGCGCAGGATCTGGGCGGGCTGCGCGCCCAACGCCATGCGCACACCGATCTCATGGCGTCGCTGGCTGGCGGAGTAGGAAACCACCCCGTAAACACCGACGAGGGCCAGCGCCAATCCGAGCAGTCCCAGCGCGGCGGCCACCCAGGCGCCGAGTTTGAAAATCAAGAATCCGTTGAGACCGTCGAGAGCCCGGCTCATGGATTGCACGTCGAAGACGGGGAGGTCGGGCGCCATTTTGCCGATTTCCTTTTCGATTTGTGGAATCATGGCGTCCGAATTCCCTACGGTGCGAACCTGAAGGGTCTCAAAGGAGCTGAAGTTCTGCGTCCACGGCACGTAGAAAAAGGGTTTCATGGGATTCCGCATGCCGACGGAGCGCGAATCCTTTGCCACTCCCACGACTGTCAGGGTATGGGCAGGGTCGCTACGGAGCTTGAATGTGCGGCCAATGGCGTCCTGTTTCGGCCAAAACTGCTCGGCCATGGTGCGGTTGACGATGGCCACGTACGGGGCGTTCTGATCGTCCGCTTCGCTGAATTCCCGGCCGTGGTCCATGGCCATGCCCATGGTTCGAAAGTAGCCGGTCGAGATTTGGCTGAAATAAAGCATGGGCAAGGGCTGTCCAGCGGGAACCTCGTAGCCGGGGACGAGGACCGCGTCGTAATTGTGGTAGTAGCCGAGCGGGACGGAGAACGCCAGCGCGGCCGATTGGACACCGGGGAGGGCGCGGACGCGCTCCAGGAGCTGTTTGTAGAACACCTGGCTTTGGGCGTCGGAGAAACCGACCTCACTAGGGTCCATGGTGAANATTCAGGACGCGGCTGGGGTCGAAACCGAGATCGGAGCGCTGGGCGGTTTGCAGGCTGCGCGTGAACAGCGCGGCCACGATCAGGAGCATCAGCGAGCCGCCTACCTGCGCGACCACAAGCGCGCTGCGCAGGAGCTGGCGCCCACCGGCGACGCTCCGGCCACCCTCATGCAGGATCGCGCTGAGATTGCCTCTCGAAAGACGGACTGCGGGCACCACGCCGACAACGATTCCGGTAAGCAGGGCCGCGGCAAACGCGAAGGCGAAGATGCGCCAATCGAAACCGAAATCCAGAAATATGGGAAGGCTGGTCTTTAAGTCCAGGCGGCTCACGAACCCGCTCGACCACAGGCCCAGGCACACTCCCGCCGCTCCTCCCAGGAGCGCGAGAGTAATGCTCTCGGTGAGTAGCTGGCGGACCAGGCGGTTGCGCGCCGCGCCGAGAGCGGCGCGGATGGCCATCTCGCGCTGGCGGATGGTCCCGCGCACGAGCAGGATATTCGCCACGTTCACGCAGGCGAGCACAAGCACCATGCCTGCCAGGGCCATGAATAGGCTGGAGACGAGCGCGATGGAATTGTCTTTCGAGGGGGAGGGCCGCGATAGGCGCTCGGGGAATGCCAGGATGGACATGCCCTTGTCCGAATCGGGATATTCCATGGCCAGCCGGCGGCTGATCACCTGGAGAGCGGCCTGTGCTTCGGCCAGGGTGACGCCGGGCTTCAACCGCGCAAGTGCTGAGATGCCGCGGACATTCCGATTGACGAGATAATCGGTGGCATTGGTGCCGCCCTCGATCGTCTGCATTCCCAACGGAAGATAGGCATCCGGGTCCAACACCGAATTAGTGCCGTGAAAGCCCTTCGGCGTGACGCCGACGACCGTGATGGAGTGCCCGTCCACACCCACCTTCTGTCCCACGATGTTGGGGTCGAGGTTGAATCTGCGTTTCCAGAAAGAGTAGGAGAGAACGAGCACAGGGTCTTCCCCGAGTTCCTTCCCTTCCGAGGGAAGGATCAGGCGTCCCGCCGCGGGCTGGACGCCAAGCAGGCTGAAATAATTTCCGGTGACGTAAACGGTGACGATCCGGTCCGCGCGGCCATTGACGCTCAGACCGTCGAGACTCACCTGGGATCCAGCCAGGTCAGAAAAAACGGCGCTGCTTTGCTCGCGGACGTCTTGGAGATCCGCGTTGGAGAACTGCGGCACCAGCGGGCCTTTCTCCTGCTCAATGGCGAGTACGGTGAGTTCTTCAGGACTTCTTACAGGCAACGGGCGGAGCAGTAGGGAATTCACTATGCTGAAAATTGCGGTGTTTGCGCCAATGCCGAGGGCCAAGGTGAGAACGGCGATGGCAGTGAATCCGGGGCTCTTTCGGAGCACGCGGATTGCGTAGCGGAAGTCCTGCAGCGAGGTTGTCATCGCACCCCCAGGAATCGGTGATACGCGCGAATGGATATGCCGGTTCCCGTGCACGCCCGGAACCAGCTTATATTCCGGTAGCCTCCATGTCTTCAGCCACTTAGCTCGTGGCTGCGCATCGTTAGAGGAGCCCGGTGCCCGGCTGTGGGATAAGGTGTCCCTGAATCGAACAGCCGTGACCTCCGCGGAATCCTTCCGGGCAGCACCGAGCGCCCCGGGGCAGGCAGTTCTGAAACCGGAGAAGGCGCCCTGCCGTCCAATTCGGCTCTATGGTGCCTCGCCGCAAATGCCTAGATTGGACAAAGGAGGGCGCTCGATGCAGGAAACGCCGCAACAGTATCGCGAACGGATATTGAAGAATCTCGAAGGACAAGATCCCGTGAAGGTGCAGTCCGCCACACCGGGGCGGCTGGTGAAAGTATTGCGGGGCGCGACGCGGCAGCGGTTGGCGCGCCGGCCAGCCCCGGGGAAATGGTCGGTGAATGAGATTTTGGCGCATCTGGCGGAAACGGAGATTGTCGTCGGCTACCGCCTCCGCGCCATCGCGGGCGCGCCGGGAACTCCCATCCAGGCGTATGACCAGGACGCGTGGGCGGCCGCGGGGAACTACGCGGCGCGCGATGCGAAACAATCACTGGCCTTGTTCCGTGCCCTCCGCGAGGCCAACCTCGAATGGCTGCGGCGGCTGCGTCCCGAGCAGTGGAAACACTTCGGTATGCATGCAGAACGAGGCGAAGAGTCCATCGAAATGACGGTGCGCATGATTGCGGGGCACGACGTGAATCATCTCCGTCAGGTGGAGGGGTTGCTGGCGCCGCGGCAATCCCGCAAATAGCTCCCGGCCAGCGGTCCTGGCAGGGACACGTTCCTGTTGCGCAAGCGGCCCTGCTGCCTTCACACTTCCCAGCCGCACACGTTCAAAGCCTGCCTGCAGCAGGCGGGCAGGTCTGTGCTGCTTCCGACCATGCGCATCGCCGTAGATTCCGGCGGGACGTTTACGGACGCCGTGTTTGTGTCCGGCGGCCGGCTCCGAATCCTCAAAGTTCCTTCGACGCCGCGAAATCCTGCGGATGCCATCGCAAATGTCCTGACTCGTGTCCAGTCCGACTATTCGCGGGCGGGGGACGGACGATTGGACCTGCTTTACGGCACAACAGTGGGAACCAACGCGTTGCTCGAGCGCCGCGGAGGACGGGTTGCCCTGGTTACCACGGCTGGACTCGAAGACGTTTTGGAAATCGGCCGGCAGGCGCGCCCACGGCTGTACGACTGGTTCGTGGTGCGCCCCGAGCCTCTCGTGCCGCGCCAACTGCGTCTGGGGCTGCGGGAGCGTATGGGAGCGGGAGGACGCGTGCTGCTGCGGCCGTCGCGGGGCGAACTGGCGCGCGTGGCCCACGCCGCGCGAGCGGCGGGCGCGGAGGCGGTGGCTGTTTGCTTGCTCTTTTCCTACGCCAATCCGTCTCACGAACGCGCCGCCGGCGCAGCGCTGGCCGCTGCAGGCATCCCGTTCACGCTGTCGTGCGACGTGCTGCCGGAGTTTCGGGAGTTCGAGCGCACGGCGACCACCGTCGTGAACGCCTACTTGCTCCCCGTGATGGGGAACTACCTCGGAGAGGCCTCCCGACGGGCCGCAGCAGCGTGGGGAGCGCGAGGGATGAGTTCCCGCGGAGCGATCCGGGTGCGCGTAATGCAATCGAACGGCGGGATCGTCTCCGCGAGTTCCGCGGCACGGGAACCCGTGCGCACGATTCTTTCAGGGCCGGCGGGCGGGGTGCTGGGCGCCGAATATGTGGCTGGAATTGCTGGATTCGACCGTGCCATCAGTTTCGATATGGGCGGCACCTCGACCGATGTCGCGCTGCTGGATGGTACGCCGCAGGCGACGAACGAAGCCATCGTGGCCGGGCTGCCCGTGGCCGTGCCGGTTCTGGACATTCACACGGTGGGGGCGGGCGGAGGCTCGCTGGCGCGGTTCGACCGCGCCGGTGCGCTGCGCGTCGGTCCGGAAAGCGCCGGCGCTGACCCCGGGCCCGCATGTTACGGGCGCGGCGATCGGCCCACGGTGACGGACGCGCAGCTTGTGCTGGGACGTATCTCCACCGAGGGATTTCTGGGCGGCGAGTTCCCCCTGGATGCGGCGCGGGCGCGCCGCGCGCTCGGTTCGGTGCTGCGTGGAGCCCCCGCTGGACCCCGCACGGTGGAAGCGTTCGCGCAGGGAATTGTGGACGTTGCCAATGCGGTGATGGAGAAAGCCATCCGCGTGATTTCTATCCAACGCGGCCACGATCCGCGCGATTACACGCTGGTGGCATTTGGCGGCGCCGGCGGCCTGCATGCCTGCGAGCTGGCCTCGGCATTGCGGCTTCCGCGCGTGCTGGTGCCGCGGCTGCCCGGGGCGCTGTCCGCGCTGGGAATCTTGCGCGCCGATGTAGTGAAGGAGTACGTGCGAACCGTGCAGCTCGCAGGGCTCCCGCCGCCGGAAATGCGGCGCCGCCTGGGCGCGGCGTTCGCCGGATTGGTAGGCGCAGGGGCGCGCGAACTAGCGCGGGAGGGATTCCGCATACGAGCGCAATTGCGCGTCGAGAGGTTTCTCGACTGCCGCTACGCGGGCCAGGGCTACGAGCTGACGATACCGGCCGCGGGTGATTTTATTGCTGCGTTTCATCGAGTCCACCAGCAGCGATTCGGACATTTCGACGAGTCACGGACGGTGGAAGTGGTGAACGTGCGCGCGCGCATTGCGGGACTGACGCCGAAGCCGGAGTTGGACCAGGCCCTGCGGGGCGGAGCATCCGCCGCGGCCGCTTTGACCGCGAGGCGCCGCCTGTTTGTGGGCGGGCGGTGGAGCGAGGCAGGCTTCTACGACCGGGCGCGCCTGCGTGCGGGAAACCGGCTGCGTGGGCCGGCGGTGGTCAGCGAATATGGGGCTACCACGTTTGTCCCGCCGGGCTGGCTCGGGCGGGTGGACGCGTTCGGGAATTTGTTGCTGGAACCGGAGAAGCGATGAGCGCCCGCGTCGATCCGATCCGCCTGGAAATTTTGAAAAACCTCTTCCATTCCGTGGCGGAGGAGATGGGCGCGGCGCTACGCCGCTCCGCGTTTTCGCCGAACATCAAAGAGCGGCGCGACTACTCGTGCGCGGTGTTCGATTCGCGCGGCGAGGCCCTGGCCATGGGAGACCACATGCCGGTGCACCTGGGTTCCATGCCCATGTCCGTGGCCGCAGCGCTGGCGGCGTTTCCGCTGGCGCCCGGCGACGTGGCCATGTTGAACGACCCGTATGCGGGCGGTACGCATCTGCCGGACATTACCCTGGTAATGCCCGTCTATGTGGCGCGCGGTCGCCGGCCACAGTTCTACGTTTCCAGCCGCGCGCATCACGCGGACGTGGGCGGCTCCCAGGCCGGATCGATGGCGCTGACACAGGAGATTTTCGCGGAGGGCGTGCGCATCCCGCCGGTGAAGCTCTGCCGTGGCGGGGAGATCGATCGCGACGTGGTCGCGCTCGTGCTGGCCAACGTGCGCACGCCAGCGGAACGTCAGGGCGACCTCACGGCGCAAATTGCCGCCTGCCGGACGGGAGCGCGGCGGCTGGCAGAAATCGTGGCACGCTACGGGCTGGCTGAGGTGGCTGCCTACGCCGGGCACCTGCTCGACTATTCCGACCGCATGATGCGCGCTACCCTGCGCGGCATCCCTTCCGGGCGGTACGTGGCGGAGGATTTCCTGGACGACGACGGCATCATGGACGAGCCGGTGCGCATTCACGTGGCGATTACGGTGCGCGGCCAACGCGCGCGCGTGGATTTCAGCGGTTCCGCGCCGCAATGCGCGGGCAGCGTCAACGCGGTCGAAGCGATCACGGTCTCCGCGGTCTATTACGCCTTCCGGTGCCTGCTGGACGAGCAGGTGCCAGCGACGGCGGGTCTGTTGCGGCCCATTCAGGTGATTGCGCCGCTCGGCACGGTGGTGAATGCGCGACCGCCGTGCGCGGTGGCAGGTGGGAACGTGGAAACCTCCCAGCGCATCGTGGACGCGCTGTTGCGCGCGCTGGCCCGGGCGCTGCCCCGGCGCGTGCCCGCGGCTTCGCAGGGAACGATGAACAATCTTTCCTTTGGCGGCACGGATCCGCGCACCGGCCGCGCGTTCGCTTACTACGAAACCATCGCGGGAGGAATGGGCGCGCGCCCGGGGCGCGACGGCATTTCAGGCATCCACACCCACATGACCAATTCGTTGAACACACCCGCGGAAGTGCTCGAGCACACCTACCCGGTGCGCGTGCGGCGCTACAGCCTGCGCATTGGCTCCGGCGGGGCGGGGCAATGGCGCGGCGGCGATGGAATTGTTCGCGAAGTGGAATTCCTGACGGCGGCGGATGTGAGCCTTCTTTCCGATCGAAGACGGAGAGGACCCTACGGGCTGGGAGGAGGGTCGGCAGGCGCTCCCGGCAGCAACATCCTGATTCAGGGCGGCCGCCGCCGGCAGTTGCCTTCAAAGATCAGCCTGCGCGTAGAGCCGGGAGACGTGTTGCGCATCGAGTCGCCGGGCGGCGGAGGATGGGGATCAGCGCGACAAAAACGGAAACGCCAGGCGTAATGTGGGGCATAGACCCGGCAGCGTTCTCCCAGTGGAGGTGGACAAACGCAGCGATTCAGTCGAGCAGCTTGTCGCTGGCCGGAGGGAGCGTGAGTCGGCTCTTCGCCAACGCTTTCGTCACGCAGTCCTCTACGGCCTCTTCCGGTGTGTTGCGGGCGGTAGCCAGTTCGCTAATGAGCAGGTGCCGGGCTCGTTCCAGCATTTTCTTTTCGCGGAAGGAGAGCGGCTTGGAGCGGCTAAGGGAGACCAAACTCTTCAGCACCGTGGCCACTTCATAGAGCGAGCCGGTGCGCATGCGCTCCGAGTTCTCCTTGAAGCGGTGTTTCCAGTCGTGATGGGAGCCGCACTTCGTATTCTCAAGATAGCTGAGCACGCGGCCGGCTTCGTTGGGACGAATCACGGGACGCAGCCCCACGGCTTGCACGTTGGAGTGCGGCACCATCACGCGCAGGCCGCTGGCCATGACCCGCAACATGAAGTATTTTTCAGTGCGACCGTTGAGGACTCCGTAGCTGATTTGTTCGATGACGCCGACGCCGTGGTTGGGATAAACGACCTTCTCGCCTAGCCTGAAGTCCATGAGCGGAAACCCCCGGAGCAGACAAACCCAGTCTAGGAAAGCGCGCTGGGCGCGTCAAGAAAATCGATGAACCCCTCCGGGCACGGCTAGGCAAACAAAAGGCGAAAGATGAACCGGCCGCCATCCCGTTTTGAAACGTTCCACCGCCTCAAATGGCACTCTCGCATGACGCGCATGGTGGCCACGTGAATGACTGTCCGGCGCTCAAACGCTCCGCGCTGACTTTCGGAAATCTGGTGCAGTGTGTCATTCTGATGCTGTGCGCCGGACCAGGGGAGGTTCCGGCGCTCGTTGCGCATGGCGACAGAAACCAAACAGGAAAAACCGAAACCGAGCCTTCGTGAACTGTTGCCGGAGGTGTGGGCGCTGGTGCGGCCGCGGCGCGCGTTGATGGGGGTGGGATTCGTCCTGATGGTGGTGAACCGGCTGGCGGGACTGGTGCTCCCGGCTTCGACGAAATTCCTGATCGACGACGTGCTCGGCCGTCGGCATACGGCCCTGCTGATTCCTCTGGTGGGAGCGGTGATTGGGGCCACCCTGGTGCAAGGCGCCTCGTCCTATTCGCTGACGCAACTTCTCTCGAAAGCCGCGCAGCGGCTTATCGCCGATATGCGGCGGCAGGTCCAGGCGCACGTGGGTCGCCTGCCCGTGGCCTACTACGATGCGAACAAAACGGGCGTGCTGGTGTCGCGGATCATGAGCGACGTGGAGGGCGTGCGGAACCTGATGGGCACCGGCATGGTGGAATTCGCCGGCGCCCTGCTCACTTCGCTGTTTGCGCTGGTGATTTTGCTGCGCATCAGCGCCCCGATGACGCTGGTGGCCATGGCCTTTCTGCTCGTGCTGGGCATCGCGCTGCACCAGGCCATGGGGAAAATCCGCCCCATGTTCCGCGCGCGGCCGAAAATCCAGGCGGAAGTGACCGGCAGGCTCACCGAATCGCTGGGCGGTGTGCGCGTGGTGAAGGGATACCACGCCGAGGAGCGCGAAGCAGGCGTTTTTTCCGCGGGCGTGCAGCGGTTGCTGGCCAACGTGCTGAAGACACTCACGGCCATGTCGGTGATGAACCTGTCCTCGAGTGTTCTGCTCGGACTGGTGAGCGCCACCATCATGTACATCGGGGCGCGGCAGATCCTCGCCGGGACGATGACGCTCGGCACGCTGGTGACCTATACGGCCTTTCTGGCCCTGCTGGTGTCACCCATGTTCCAGATCGTCACCATCGGAACGCAAATCACAGAAGCGCTGGCGGGCCTCGAGCGCACTCACGAAGTTCTCCGTGAACGCCCGGAGGACGCCGACCCGAAGCGGACGCGACCGCTGGACGCGGTGCGCGGCCTAGTGGAGTTCGATGCGGTGAGCTTTTCCTACGAGGCCGGCAAACAGGTGCTGGACAACGTCACCCTGCGGGCCGAACCGGGAACAGTGACGGCGCTGGTAGGCCCTTCGGGCGCGGGAAAATCCACAATCATTGGACTGATCGCCGCGTTCTACGTTCCCACGGCCGGAGCAGTGCGCGTGGACGACGTGGACCTCTCCACGGCGCGCCTGGATTCCTATCGCCGCAAGCTGGGCGTTGTGCTGCAGGAGACGTTTCTGTTCGACGGAACAATCCGGGAAAACGTGGCCTTCTCGCGCCCGGAAGCTTCCGAGGATTCCATCCTGGCCGCCTGCCGCATCGCGCGCGTGGACGAGTTTGCCGAATCGTTCCCGCAGGGCTACGACACCATTGTGGGCGAGCGCGGGGTGAAACTTTCGGGAGGGCAGCGGCAACGCGTGTCCATCGCGCGGGCGATTCTGGCCGATCCGCGCATCCTGCTTCTGGATGAAGCGACCTCGAGTCTGGACTCGCAATCCGAGGCGCTGATCCAGGAAGGTCTTGGCTATCTGATGCGCGGCCGCACCACATTTGTCATTGCGCACCGGCTCTCCACCATCCGCCGCGCGGATCAGATTTTGGTGGTGGAAGGCGGGCGGATCATCGAACGAGGGCGTCACGAAACGTTGCTAGCCGCGCGGGGACGTTACTGGGACCTGTACACGCGGCAGCACGGCGTGGAGGCCAACATTTTTCTCGCTCCCGGCGAGGGCAGGGAAGAAGCGGAGGCCGCCGCGGAGGCAGCAGAAGGCAACGGGAGCGAGACGCCCGGCAGCGGACTCGCGGAAGGCGTACGGTTGCTGCGGCGGCAGGAAGGTTAGCCGGGCACAACGTCTCCGCCTGCGCCGGATGGGCTTCGTCATCCTTCGAACATGCTGATCCTCTCCATAGACACTACTTCGGCATCAGGGAGCGTGGCGCTGCTGCGCGACCTGGAGGTCGCCGTGCTGGTGGCCTCGACAGAGGCGGAGCCGTATTCCTCGCGACTGTTCCGGGACGTGGCCCGCGTCCTGCGCGAAGCAGGGATAGCGATGCAGGAGATGGATCTCTTTGCCGTGGCCTCGGGGCCCGGATCGTTCACGGGTGTGCGCGTGGGGCTCGCCGCGGTGAAAGCCTGGGCCGAGGTGTACCGCAGGCCAGTGGCCGCCGTGAGCGCGCTCGAAGCCATAGCCTCCCAGGCTTCCGCGAACGAGGCGCTGGCGGCCGGAATCTCCGACGCGCATCGTGGACACCTATTTGCCGGCCTGTACGAGCGAACCGAAAGCGGCCTGCGCCGCCGTGGAGACGACGTGGTGATGCCGCCGGCGGAATGTTTCGCCTACCTGGCGGAGCATGCCGCTGGTGCCCGGTTTGTAATCCGCACCACGGCCCCGGAGATTGTCCGGGCGGCGCTGGCTGATTCCGCGGCGACGGGCGCCCCGGTGGAGACAGCGGACCCGGCGCTGGCCCCGGCCATCGGCCGGCTGGGCTACGCGCGTGCGCAGCGCGGCGAACTGACGGATGCGCTGACGCTGGATGCGCACTACGTCCGCCGTTCCGACGCGGAGCTCCTGTGGCACGACCGTTAGAGACCGGCGCGTGGATTCGCCGCCTGGAGCCGCGGGACCTCGAAGCCGTGGTGGCTATCGAGACGGCGGCACGCCCCTGGGCCGCGAAATGGACGCCCGGCTCCTATCTTCCGGCGCCGGAGAGCGACATGCAGGCCTGGGTGGCGGAGCGTGATGGCCGAATCGCTGGATTTGTGCTGGCGCGCTACGCGGGCGGCGAAATGGAACTCTTGAATCTGGCCGTGGCGGAGCCGGCGCGGCGCACGGGGGCGGGTCGGGCGCTGGTGCGCGCAGCGCTCGAAGAGGGTGAGGCTCTCGGCGCAGCGAAGGTCTTCCTGGAAGTGCGGGAATCGAACGCCGTGGCGCTGGCCTTTTACGCCTCGCTGGGATTCTCTGCGCTGGGCCGGCGGCCGGGCTACTACCAGGAACCGCCGGAGGACGCGCTGATTCTGGCTCGTCCACTACCCTGGCGTGCGTGAGACCCACCCGGTATTGACAGACCATTGCAGCGGCATGAACCCTGTGTTACCCTCCGCCCATGCACTAACTATCGCCGCTCTTCAGAAGGGAGGACGCATGGCCGTCTCACCCCAGGAAGTGCGCGAGCTTCTACTGGCGCGTGACGCCGACTTCCAGCGACTCGCCCAGGAACACTCGCAGTACGAAACGCAGCTCGACCGGCTCTCCAAACAAACCTACCTGAACTCGGAAGACCTCCTGCTGGAAATCGAACTCAAAAAACGAAAATTAAGAGTGAAAGACGAGATGGAAATGCTCGTCGCACGCCGCCGCCGCGAATTCGACCACCGATAGAACGGCGGTGAGGGCGGTCATCGGGTACAATATGCATGTGGTGTCCGTGTGTTCTGCCCGGCCCGCCTGGAATGGTCGCTGAGGGATATAAATTTGCTGCGGGTCCGCTGGTGGCAGCGTGCGCGTCGATGGTGTGCGCCCGCATTTTCGGCAGGGCTGTCTGGTTCGACAGCGTGGCCGTCTTTTTCCTGTTGCTCGGGCTCTTTGTGCTGTACTTTTTCCGCGACCCCGAGCGCGAGATCCCCAGAGACCCGGACGCTGTGGTCTCGCCCGCGGACGGCCGGGTGATCGTGGTCACTCCCGAGGAGTGGGAAGGACGGCCGGGACAGCGCATCAGCATCTTTCTTTCCGTGTTTGACGTGCACGTGAACCGCGCCCCCGTCTCCGGCACCATTGCGAAGGTCGAGTATCGCCGGGGGAGCTTCCACGGCGCGCTGTTCGAACGCGCCTCCGCGGAGAACGAACAAAACGTCATTCGCCTGGCGACGCCGCGCGGGGACATGATGTTCAAGCAGATTGCCGGCCTGATCGCCAGGCGTATCCTGTTCTGGAAACAGCGCGGCGAGAGCGTGAAGATCGGCGACCGCGTGGGCATGATCCGGTTCGGTTCGCGCGTGGATGTCTGGCTGCCCGCGGCCGCGGAGATTGCTGTCCGCCCAGGCGACACGGTGCGCGGGGGGTCCAGCATTCTGGCGAGGTGGAAATGAACGGCGGGAAGTACTCGCTGCAATCGGGCAAAGGCTCGCGGTTCCGGCGAGGCGTCTATCTTCTGCCCGGCCTGTTTACCGTCGGCAATCTGCTCTGCGGGTATTACGCCATCCTGATGGCCCTGCGGGGCACCTCGCAGGATTTTGACAACGCCTCGAAGGCCCTCGGTTTGGCCATCCTCTTCGATTCGCTGGACGGCCGGATCGCGCGGATGATCGGGGGCGATTCCGAGTTCGGGAAGCAATTCGACTCGCTGGCAGATGTGATCAGCTTCGGGGTGGCGCCGGCCCTGCTGGCTTTCGTGTGGGGAATGCACGGATTGTCGGAAAACGACCCGCTGGGAAGAAACGTCCTGCTAATGGGGTGGGTGGTCACGCTGGGATTTGTGCTCTGCTGCGCGTGGCGCCTGGCGCGGTTCAACATTCAAGGCATGATGCCCGGGACGAGCAACCGGTATTTCGTGGGCATGCCTACGCCGGGCGCCGCGGGCATGATCGCAGCCATGGTGCATGCGAAAAAATTCCCGCTGGACGATATGCGGGTGGCGGTCGGGTGGCTCGGGCTGGTGGGCGTGCTGGCGGTGTTGATGGTTAGCAAACTGCGTTTCTACGGTTTCAAGGACCTGAAGTGGCAGGCGCGGCAGCCGCCCCTGTTGGTCGTGCTGCTGGCCCTGATTATCGTGCTGGCGTTCTTCTACTCGGAACAGGTGCTCCTGGTTGCGGCGACCGCCTACACGCTCTCGGGCCCCTTGCTGTGGCTCTATCGCGCCCTGCACCTACGCGCGGCTTCGCGCTCGCTGGAGACTCCTGCTGGCCGATGACTGCTCTTTCCGCGCCCCCGCTGCGCATCACCATAGCCGGAGCCTCCTCCTTGCTGGGAAGGGAAGTAACCGAGCTTCTTTCTTCCTGCGCGCTCCCGGCCCATGAGCTGCGCCTGCTGGACGATGCTGCGCTCGAAGGCACGATGACGGAGGCGGGAGGGGAGCCGGCTCTGATTCATGCGCTGGTTCCAGGCAGCTTCGAAGGCGCACGGCTGGTTTTTTTCACCGGCCTCGAGGAATTCACCGCGCGGCACTGGGCGGAGGCGGACCGCGCCGGCGCGGCAGTGATCGACCTTTCGGGTGGGCTTTCCGGAGTGCGCGCGGCCCATCCCTCGATCCCCTCCCTGGACGCCACGCTCGCACCTTCGCGCCCCGCGCCGCGCCGGCTGGTGCGTTCGCCCGGCGCAGCGGTGATCGTTGCCGCGACCGTTTCGGTGGCGCTGCGCATGCTTCCGGTGCGGCGCATCGCGGCAATCTTCTTCCACTCCGTTTCCGAACGGGGCCAGGCCGGCATCGACGAACTGGAAGCGCAGACAGCCAGCCTGCTTTCCTTCCAGCCCATCGCCCGCGAAGTGTTTGACGCCCAGGTGGCCTTCAACCTCCTCGACCGCTACGGTGAATCCTGCCGGGAGCGCATGGACGACGTCCGCGCGCGCATCGCGCGCGACCTTTCCGACTATCTCAGCTACCGCGCGCCCATGCCCGCGATCCAGGTGATTCAGGCTCCTGTGTTTTATGGTTCGGCCTTCAGCCTGATGGTGGAGTTCGACGGGCCGCACCCCGGAGAGTCGGTCGAGCGGTCTCTGGCGGAGACGGGCATTCTCGTCGGCGAAGACTCGCCCTCGAACGCCAGCGCGGCGGGCTCCGCGGAGATTCAGGTGACGCTGCGCGCGGNACGCGAACCTGCCCATGATCTGGTGGATTTGGGGCGCGGTGGACAACGTGCGGCTCGCGGCGCAGAATGCAGTCCGCATCGCGGAGCGGATTTGTGCCACGGAGTGAGGAGCGTAGTGGAAAACCGGCAAGCGGGACAGGCGGTCTTGCGCGCCCCGAGCGAAGCCGAAGAGCCTGTCCTCTTTTTCCTCTCAGCCACCGCACGTCCGCCAGTGTACTTATAGCGCCCGCGCTCCTCGCCGCCGTGCTCCTGGCCTCCTGCGGCTATCACGTAGCCGGGCGCGGAAACGCATTGCCCCCGGAGTGGAAGGTAATGGCCATCCCGGCGCTCAAAAACCGCACGTCCACCTACCGTGTCGAGCAGCGGTTCACCCAGGCCCTGGTCCGGGAGATGATTTCGCGTACAAAATACCGCGTGGTCCCGGATGAGAAGGATGCGGACGCGGTGCTCGAAGGCGAAGTGAGTTCGCTGCAAACTACCCCGGTGCTGTTCGATCCGGTGACCACGCGCGCCACGCTTATGCTCGTCACCGTCACCCTGCATGTCCGCCTGCTCGACCGCGCCTCGGGCAAACCCGTGTATCAAAATTCAAATTTTGTTTTCCGCGGCCAGTACGAGATCTCGACCGACATCCCCAGCTTCTTCCAGGAGGAAGGGCCCGCGCTCGACCGCATGTCCGGGGATTTTGCCCGCTCGCTGGTCTCCGCGGTGCTGGAGAAATTCTGATGCCGGAAATGACAGCAGAGCGGCTGTTCCAGATGCTGGCCGCGCCTCCCGGTCGCAAGCCGAAGTTGGCCTGCGTGGTGCTGGCAGGCCAGGACGCTTACCTGCGCGAGGTCAGTCGCAAAGGAATCGTGGAGGCCTGCTTCCCGGAGGGTGCACCGGAATGGGCTGTGGTGCGTGCATCCTTCCGCGAGGAGGGGCTGGACCGGATTCTTTCCGTGGCGCAAAGCTATCCGATGCTGGCGCCGCGTCAGGTGATTTATGCCCTCGAGCTGGAAGCGCTCGAAGAACTGGACGACTCAGCTCGCGAGGCCGCGCGCGAGCGTCTGGCCGCGTATCTGGAGGATCCTGCGCCCTTCACCGTGCTGGTGCTGGAAGCGGCGTCGCTCGATCAGCGCACAAAGCTCTCCAAGCTGCTCGCGGAAAGAGCCGCGATTGTCTCGCTGGACTTGAAGGAGGATGTGCGCAGCAAGATGCAGGACGCCATCCCTGTGATCGCGCGGATGGCGCAGGAGGCCGGCGTCGAGATCGAGCCGGAGGCCGCGGCGCAGCTCTCCGACTGCCTGGACGGCGGTCTCGAGCGCATCGCGCCCGAGGTGGCGAAACTCGCGGCTTACGCCAGCGACGCGAAGCGCATCAGCGCCGCGGACGTTGCCCGGCTCGTTCCCGCGGCGAAGCAATACTCTGTCTGGCAGCTCGCGGAAATCCTGGCGGCGGGCGAGCGCGACCGCGCTTTGCTGTTTCTGGACAGCTTGCTGCGCGATGGGGAGGAGCCGGTGGCTCTGGTCGGGGCCATGGCCTGGATGTATCGCAAACTGATTGAGGTGCAGGAACTGCCGCCGGGCACCAATCAATACGCCGCGGCGGGGAAACTGCGTATGAGGCCGGATACGGTGGCGCTGGCGCAGCGCCAGGCCCGTCGTTTGCCGCGGGAACGCCTGCTGCGAGGCATCGAGGCGCTGGCGCAGGCGGATTCGAGGTTGAAATCCGGCAATCGTGCCCCGCGCGCCGTCCTCGAGTTCCTGATTACCGAGCTGACCTCACCAGCCGGCGCTCTTGTGTAGCGCAGGGCACGGCTCCGAAACTTCGGGGCGGCTTTTTTGACACTCAACCAGCATCTTCTGCGCGCCACCAGCGGCCACCAGTCACCAGTCACCAATCGCGGTCCTTATATCCCCGGCTTTTCCGGGTAGGCCGGGAGGTCGGGAGGCCGCGGCGGAAGTTTCTTGGGATTGGCTTCGATTTGCTTCACCACTTCCTGGATGGCGCGCTCGAGCTGCGCATCCTTGCCGCGCACCACGTCGTCGGGACGGTTGTCCACCTCGATGTCGGGCGCAACGCCCCGGTTTTCCATTACCCATTGACTTTGAATCGAGTATTCGGAGAACTCCGGGCGCGTGATGTAGCCGCCGTCGATCAGCGGAATATTGCCGCGGATGCCGCGGACTCCGCCCCAGGTGCGCTCGCCGATGAGCGGCCCGAGCTTGTACACCTTGAAGTAGTAGCTGAAGATGTCGCCGTCGGATGCGGCGTACCCGTTGGTGATGCACGCCATGTAGCCGTGGAAGACGACGGGGGGTGTCGTGCCGCTCTCAAAATTGCGCGCGGAGGTCATGCCCACCAGGATGCGGCGCAGGCGCTCGAATATGAGCTGGTCAACGAATCCTCCGCCGTTGTAGCGCACGTCGATGATCAGGCCCTGCTTGCGGATCTGCGGGTAGAATTGTTTGACGAAGGCGTTGAGCCCGGCATCGCCCATGTCGGGGATGTAGATGTAGCCGACCCGCCCGCCCGTGGCGGCGTCCACTTTCTTGCGGTTCGTTTCCACCATATTGAGCATGCGCAGAGAAAATTCGTCGGCCATAGGCTTGACGGGCACGGTGCGCGCGCCCTCTTCATCAGGCTTTGAGTTCACGGTGATGGCCGTCGTCTCGTTCGCGGTATTCACCAGCAGCTCGTAAGGGTCCTGTGGCGCCCGCAACGGCCTCCCGTTTACGGCCAGCAGATAGTCCCCCTCCTTCACGCCGATTCCCGGCTCGGTGAGCGGGGAGCGCGTTTGAGGATTCCAGTTCTCTCCGGGATAGATCTTCCTGAAGCGGTAGCGCCCGCTCGCGGCATCGAGCTCGAAGTCGGCGCCCAGCAGCCCCACGTTCACCGTAGGCAGTTCCGGCAAGTCCCCACCGCCCACGTAGGTGTGCGAGTTGGAAAGCTCGCCGATCATCTCGCCGAGGATGTAGGTGAGGTCGTAGCGGCTGGCGGCGTAGGGAACCAGCGGCGCGTATTTGTCGCGCACCGCATTCCAGTCCACGCCGTTCATGCTGGCCTCGAAAAAGTAGTCGCGCTGCTGCCGCCAGACTTCGTTGAAGATCTGCTTCCACTCCGCCGGCGGATCGATTTCCGCGCGCAGGCCGCCCAGATTCAACGCGCCTTCGCCGGGTTTCTTCGCTCCGTCGCCGGGCTTCGAGTCGATGATCCCGAAAGTCTCTTTAGCCTGGTAGATGACCTTGGAGCCATCGAAGGATATCGCCCACTTGTCGATGCCCTCGATCAGCGTCTTTTCTTTCCGCGCGGCCATGTCGAAGGCGTGCAGCGCGGTCTCTTCTCCGGGGAGCGGGCCGGAGAGACCTTGGACGGGCTGGGTCGAGTAGTATACGAAGCCCTTGGCGGCGCGCAGACCGGTTGCGCTCGCGGGAGGCACCGGCAGTCCGACAATCCGGTTCTGAATGCCCTCGAGATCGATGCGGAAATTCTTCAGCGTGTCAGCGGACGGATTGCCCTCCCCGGCTTTTTCTTCTTCCTTCTTCTTCGCCTCCCCCTTTTTCTTTCCGCCCTTTTCTGGTTCCGGTGCGGTGGCGGCCGGCGTGGGCGCCTCGCGCTTGATGGCGGTTTCGTCGCTCAGGGCCGGGAAAGGGGAGGGGAGATCGGCGCGCAGGGTGAGCAGGTAGGGCCGCGTCATCTTCGGATTGGTGAATTCGAAATCCACGCCGTCCACCACTTCGTTGTAATCGCGGTCAGAGAGGAAATAGAGGTATTTCCCTTCGGGGTCGAAGGCGGGCGCCACGCTGTTGACCAATTCCTTGGTCAGTGCGGTGATTGTCCTGTCAGCGGTCGAATACAAGTACACGACGCTTAGCCCGGAAGCCAGCAATTTGTCGTAGGCGATCCACTTGCTGTCCGGAGACCAGGTATAGTTGACGATTTCAAAGTACTTGCCACGGTCCACTTCCACGGGTTTCTTCTCGTTGATGTCCACGAACCACAGGCGCAGGTCCTTGTCCGCCCAGGCGATCCTCTTGCTGTCCGGCGACCAGACGGGAGGGAACTTGAAGCCTTTGTAGCCGCTGGTGATCTGCTGTTCCTTGTCCTTACCGCGCTGTTTTTCCGCCTCTTTGTCCTTGGCTTCCGGCTCCTTGCCCAGTTCGATGTTGCCCATGCCGTCCTGCGGGGCGATGTAGATTTCATCTTCGCCAGTGCGGTCGGAAACGA
>OCOJ01033654.1_pt1 | contig 19251 bp, 21 predicted proteins | sample 1539251 | NCBI WGS metagenome assembly OCOJ01 (sample SAMN01911457, study PRJEB22624) | soil metagenome | biome: Soil | place: Malaysia | collected 2012-04-30 | depth RA_metagenome m | reverse complement strand
CGTCAAAAGTGAAGAAGAGCTCGAAGGATTCCGCGACAGCATGGACATCATTCTCGATGGCTTCCGGGCCTTGCTCGAAGCTTACGCACCGGGAAAAAGCGAAGCGGAAATCATGGCCCCGGCCGTCGAGCGCTTTTTTGCGCGAGGCGCCGGCCCGCGCATGATGAACATCGTTCTCAGCGGTTCGAATGGCGAGGCGGAAGCTTTTTTCAAAGTTCCTTCCCAGCGCAAGGTGGGTCCTGACGATCTTCTTCTCTATTCTCTCGAAATCACCGGCGCGGCGGGTTACTGGGTGGAATTCTCACGAGCCTTGATTCGAGGAAAAATCAGCCCGCGCACGCGTGCGATGAGCGACGTCTATCCTCATGCCATGGAAGCGGCGCGCGAAAAAATGCACGAAGGCACTTTGGCCAGCGAAGTCCACAAGGCTGCGGCAGACGTCTTCGATAACGCCGGCTTTAAATTGGGACATCTAACCGGCCATTCCATTGGCATGACCATGATCGAATATCCGGCCATCGGCGCGAATACAAAAATCGAGCTGAAAGAGAACATGGTGCTGAGCTTCCATCCTCAGGTCGTCGACCAGGACGGTCAAGTCTGCCTCTACACTCAGGACACCTACCGCGTCGGCAAGAAAGAAGGCGAATGCCTCGCCAATGTTCCCTGGCGATTTTATTCCGGCATGGAGGCCTTCAAGACCGCATGATCGTGAAGATTTGCATTGTCGGCTGCGGCGCCATCGGCAGCATCTTCGGCGCTCATTTGGCGCGCCTTGAGGACGTGGAAGTTCACGCTTACGATGTCTGGAAAGAACACACCCGCGCGATCAGCGAACGGGGTTTGCGAATCAGCGGTGCAGCGGATTTCACTGCGCGGCTGCACGCAACTTCTGATCCTCGCGAAATACCGGTGTGCCAGTTTGGCGTCGTCGCCACAAAAAGTACGCAGACGCGAAAAGCTATCGAACAAACCGCGCACATCTTTACCGAGCACAGCGCCGTCTGTTCCGTTCAGAATGGCGTCGGCAATGAAGAAATTCTTGCCGAGCACGTGCAATTCGTCATTCGCGGCACGACTTTTCCCGCCGGCCACGTCATCGAGCCCGGCCACGTCAACTTCGACATCAACGGCGACACCTGGATTGGCCCTTTCGAACCAACGATCACGCCATTTGAGCGGGTGCAATTGCTCGCCGATTTGCTAAATCGAGCCGGATTGCGAGTCATTCCTCTTCAGGATGCGCGCGGCGCCCAATGGACCAAACTGATTTTCAACGCATCCACTAATCCCGTTGGAGCCTTGACCCTGCTGCATCATGGTGCCGCGACCCGCTTTCCGCCAACCGGCGCTCTTTTCAATGCGCTCATCGCCGAAGGCGAAGCCGTCGCCAAAGCCCTCGGCATCGAGCTGCACGGCGACCCGCGCGCCCTCGTCCAGAAAGGCGCCAGCGCGCCCGGCAAGCACAAGGCCAGCATGTTGCAGGACATCCTGGCCAAGCGCCAAACCGAAGTAGATTTCATGAACGGGGCCATCGCCGAGTGGGGCGAAAAGATGGGAGTTCCTACTCCGCTCAATCGTGCCCTGTGGCAGCTCGTGAAAGGGCTCGAACATTCCTGGACTGATCCATAGATTTGTTCCTTCCTGATTCTCGATGATTCTTCAAAGAGGTCGCAATGCAGTCTGTTCAGGAGATTGAGATTTGCCGGGCGGAGCCCGGAGACATTGAAACGCTGGTGAGCATGAGGATTGCTCTGCTGCATGGAGTAGGCAATCTGAGCGAAGAGTCAGACGTGAAGGGCACAAGTGACGCGATCCGAAAGTACTTTGAAGAGGAATTGCCAGCGGGACGGTATGTCGGATTGATTGCCCGGGCCCGAGGGCAAGCGGTTGCATGCGGAGGCCTGGCGTTTTATGTGCGTCCTCCCTACAAAGAAAACCCTTCGGGAAGGGAGGCGTACTTGATGGGGATGTACACGGTCGCGAATTGGCGTGGCAAGGGAGTAGGCCGCGCTTTGCTCAAAAAGCTTCTTGACATTGCAAAGGATCGTGGAGTGGGAAGAGTTTGGCTTCACTCGGAGCCGGGCGCGAGGAGCCTCTACCGGAGGGAAGGATTTCGACCCAACGATTCTTATATGGAACTGAGTTGTTAAAGAGAAACGAAGGCAATTGAGCGAGCGATCTCACCTAGGAGCGATAGATCGATGAGTCTTCCCTTCAAGATCGGCGTGTTGCAGCTCAGCATGGAGCCACTCAACGAGACCGTGAAAATGGCCCAGGCCTGCGACGCGGCAGGGTTCGATACGTTCTGGCTCGCAGAAGCCTACCCGTGGTGGCGCAAGCACTCCATGGAAGCGCGCTCCTCGACTGCGGTCACCGCAATTGCCGCGCGCGAAACAAAACGAATTGTAATTGGCTGGGGCATTATCTCGCCCTACACCCGCCATCCCGTGCAAATCGCGATGGAAGCACGCGTCCTTCAGGAAGCCGCCGGCAAAGATCGATTTTTGCTTGGCCTCGGCGCTTCGAAAATCTTCATGAAGGAAATCGGCGAAGGCGAAAAAGGAAAAGAAGTCGGCCCCGCGACGGTCATGCGTGAGAGCATCGAGATCGTCGAGGCTATGCTCGGGGGCGGTGAAGTGAAATACGAAGGCAAAGCGTTTCAGGCCTACGCGCCTGCATTGAAATCGGATGCGCATGTGCCGCGGTGGCGTGTGCCCATTTATGTGGGCGCAACGGGACCAGTGCTGCAGCGGCTGGCAGGCTCGCATTCGGACGGTTTGCTAACGGCGAGTATCACAACACCGAAGTTCGTTCAGTACTCGCGCAAAATGATGGAAGAAGGAGCGCGCAAAGCAGGGAAAGATCCCGCAAAGCTCGACTTGGGTTCCGTGATTGTGGGCAGTGTCGGCGAAGATCCGAAAACCGCTCGCGAGGGCGCGCGCGAAATGGCGGCCATGTATCTTGCCAACAAAGTGCAAAATATTCGCGGTTCAGCGGACACGCTGCTCGAATGTGCGGGTTTGTCCTTCGAAGAGATTCGTCCTATCGCCGAAGCCATGGAGCAAGGCGGCCGAAAAGCCGCAGCCCGGGCCGTCACGGACGCGGTTCTCGACAAAGCGCGACCGATTGCGGGAACTCCGAAGCAGTGCATCGAGCGCCTGGAAGAATACCGCGCGGCAGGCTGCACGCACATCATGCTGGAGTTGTGGGGTGATGACCGCTTGGAGCAGGCGCGGCTCTTTGGTGAAAAAGTCCTTCCGCACTTCCAGAAGAAATAGCCTGGGCGCCACTCTATTGCCCAGCGGCGGGACATGTGTCTGTCGAATTTTGGACTAATTCGCGCAAAGGTTCTTGACTTAAGAATGTCTTTGAACCTGCGAGACAATCGCGCGAAACTCCGCGTCGGTGACGAGGCCGCGTTTCTCCGTCCCTGCACGTTTTACCGCGGCAAGAACCGATTGTTGTTGCTCGGTAGTGAGCGGAATTCCCAGTTCCTTCGCTTTGATGGCGATGCTGTCGATGCCGCTTTTCTTGCCGAGGACGATGGAACGCGTTGCGCCAACGAGGTCAGCAGAAAACGGTTCGATGGCTTCAGGGATATGAAACTGGCTTGCTACCGCGCCGCTCTCACGCATAAAGAGATTTTCGCCCACAACCGGCTTCCAGGGCTCGAGTTCGTGGCGCGCGGCGCGGCGCACCAACGAAGATACTTCACGAATTCTTTTCAAGTTGAGCTCGACCGGAACGCCATAGAGACCGCTGAGAGCCATGGCGACTTCGCCGAGGTCGGCGTTGCCCGCGCGCTCGCCCATGCCATTTATGGTTCCCTGAATCCATTCCGCACCCGCGCGCACGGCTGCGATAGCGCAGGCCGTCGCCAAGCCGAAATCATTGTGCCCATGAAAATGCAGCGGCACGCTTGGCCCAACCCATTCGCGTACCTGCCGAACAAGAAACTCCACCGCTTCCGGGCCGCACGCCCCAATCGTATCGACGACCACAAGTTCTTCGGCGCCAGCCTCAAGAGCGTTTCGGTAAAAATCCTGCAAAATGTCTAATTCCGTGCGCGTCCCATCGACCGTGAAAAACGCGACCTTCACGCCATTCTTGCGGGCATAGGAAATCGCCTCGGCAGCGCGCCTCTTAGCCTCTTCCACCGTTAAGCCATAGGCTTTGAGTTTAATCGCGCTCGTGGGCGTTTCGATGATTGTGGCATGAGCGCCAAGCCGAAGCAGTTCGTCGATGTCGGCTTTGACGGCTCGGCCGAAGCCCCAGACTTCCGCCTTGAGGCCAGCTTTCGCAATCGCTTGAAACGCCTCTGCATCGTCCGAGGAAACGCGGGGGAAACCTGCCTCGATGCGGCCGACACCCAGCGCATCCAGAGCGCGCGCGATTTCGAGTTTTTGCTCCGGAGTCAGAACCACGCCAACGCTCTGCTCGCCATCGCGAAGCGTCGTGTCGTAGAACTTCACAGTGCGACCGCTTGGGAACGGTTTGCGAACCCCCGGGCGATCGTTAAGTTCGCTAATCCAAAGCCCGTTGGATGTCACAGATTTGGTCATTGTAAAACGTCAATCAAGCAGCAGCCGCCGATTCGCCCCGGTGTTTTTCTTTGAAGGAAACCACGCGATTGCGCAGGATTCCGATTTTCTCGATTTCGCATTCCACGATGTCGCCGGGCTTTAAATAAAGTGACTTGGGATCCCCGCTGAACGCCGCGACTCCGGAAACCGTCCCGGTCGATAGAACGTCGCCCGCCGAATATCCCATCGGCGAATAGTGCGCAATGATTTCCGGCACAGTGACGGACATTTTGCTGGAGTGCGATTGCTGGCGGATTTTTCCATTGACGCGCAATTCCATGGAAAGATTGTTGGGATTGGGAATTTCATCGGCGGTAACGATGTGCGGTCCGAGCGGGCAGAACGTGTCGATTGCCTTGCAAAAACTGAAGACTCCCGACTTCATTTCGCGGCGCTGAATGTCGCGCGCCGTCACGTCGTTGAAAATGACGTAGCCGCCGATGTAATCGCGGGCCCGTTCAGCCGGAAAATGCTTGCCCGATTTCTTGAGCACGACTGCGAGTTCCAGCTCGTAATCCAATTCTTCGGTGAGATGTTCGGGATATACGATTTCTTCGTCGGGGCCGATGATGGCATCGACATTTTGAAAAAAAACGATCCACGGAAGAACTGGATGAGAAAAGCCGGACTTCTCCGCCTCTTCGTGGTGTTCTCGGAAGTTCCCGGCGGTGTGAAAGAATTTCTTGGGAATAATCGGAGCCTTGATGCGCACGGCGTCATTGCGAAAGAAGAGCGGTTCGCCGGAAGCGCCAGTTGTTTCCGGACCTTGCTTGAGAGCGTAATCGAGCGCAATGCGCGCCGCGTCGAGGCCGCGGTCTCCATTGGCAAAAAGTCCACGCATGTCGGAGGGAATGCGCGCATCGGCGAGAGCATAGAACGCGACTTCATTTTCAATGTTGCGCAAATAGAGCGCATACGCCGCGTTGAGGTCGACGATCTGGCCGTTTGGCGCTAGCGCACCAATGCGATCTTCGCGCGCGTGAGAATGGAAGGTAACTAGTTTCATCGATGATCCTTTGGATTCTCAGAATGCAACAAATGTTACCAGAATGATCTGGCGTTGTTGTAGTGCGCGAGATATGACAGCGTTCAGTGCAGAAAATGCCGCATGCCAGTGAAAACCATGGCCATCCCGAGGCGATCGGCAGCCGCGATTACTTCATTGTCGCGGACCGATCCTCCGGGTTGGATTACTGCCGTAGCGCCGGCTTTGGCTGCTTCTTCCACGCCATCGGGGAACGGAAAAAACGCGTCCGAAGCGACCACGGTCTCGCGCAGCGGCGACTGCGCTTTCATCACCGCGACTTTCACGGAATCGACGCGGCTCATCTGTCCCGCGCCTACTCCCAGAGTCGCGCCATCCTTTGCAAAGACAATCGCGTTGGACTTGACGTGCTTGCAGACTTTCCACGCAAATCGCATCGTCTGCATTTCGTCCGGCGTCGGAATCCGTTTCGTCACGGTGCGAAGTTCCTGGTCGTTTAACTCACCCAGATCTGGCTCCTGCACCAGCATCCCACCAAGAATGCGCTTCAGTTGCAGCTCCCGCTGCGGTTCGAGACCGCCGGCCGGCAGCTCCAGCAAACGCAAGTTCTTCTTCGTCGCAAAAATCTCTTTCGCGCGTTCCGCAAACCCCGGCGCCACGATGCATTCCACAAAAAGCTTCGCGACTTCTTCCGCGGTCGCCGCATCCACGACGCGGTTAAATGCCAGCACGCCGCCAAATGCAGAAACCGGATCACACGCCAGCGTTTTTCGGTAGGCATCGACCAGCTTTTCCTGTTCCGCCGCTCCGCACGGATTGTTGTGCTTGATGATGATCGCTGCGGGCCGCGCAAATTCCGCTGCCAGGCTGCGCGCGGCCTCCAGGTCCACCAAATTGTTATAGGAAAGTTCTTTGCCTTGCAATTGCCGCGCGGCAGCGAGACCTTCCGGCGCGCGCCCGGCCGGGATATACAAGGCGGCGGCCTGATGGGGATTCTCGCCGTAACGCAATTCCTGCTGACGCCTCAGCGCGAAGTGAAGACGCTCCGGGAGAACGGGCTTCTCAATTAAACCGATTTGGCCGGCTGCCGCAGACAACCGCTCCAGCTCCGTGGCAATCAATCCATCGTACCGCGAGGTCGTGGCGAAGACTTTCCGCGCTAGCTCAAGGCGTGTCTCGAGGGAAGTCTCTCTCCCCTCTTCAAGTTCTGCGGCAACCCGCTCGTAATCGGCAGGATCGGTCACTACCGTGACGCTCTCAAAGTTTTTCGCTGCTGAGCGCAGCATTGTCGGCCCGCCAATATCAATATTCTCGATCAACTCTTCTGCCGTCAGTCCGGCCTTTGCGGCTGTCGCCTCAAACGGGTACAGATTCACCACGACGAGATCAATGGGCGCGATGCCATGCTCAGCCACCTGCTTCTGATCCTCCGCATGCCCGCGCCGGAAAAGTAGCCCTCCGTGCAACTTAGGATGCAGGGTTTTCACGCGACCGCCCAGCATCTCCGGCCAGCCGGTGAATTCCGAAACGTCCCGTACAGCAACGCCGGCTTCCCGCAGCAATTTCGCCGTCCCGCCCGTCGAAAGAATCTCGATGCGGAGAGCGGCGAGGCGCTTAGCAAACTCCACTACTCCTGTTTTGTCAAACACGCTGACAACTGCCCGCTCCATCGCCATGAATTCCTCCGCAAAAGAAAAACACAACAGTGTATGCGGGTCTCACGAATTGGAAAAGAACCAAAGTGTGGGGAAAAAAATGCCAAGACAAACCAGGGTGGCGTTTCTCGAACTTGGAAGTAGCTTGCCGGGGCTTTGCTACAAATTCTTCTCTTTTGACTTTGAACTTTGAACTGCCGGCTTTCTTTATTCCTAAGCTTTTACCAGCGCTTTCAACTTCACCTGCCCTTCCACCACCTCAACCACGTATTCCACCTCTCGGCAGTTATTCTGCTTCTTCAAGTCTTTTGTCTTTTTCAGAACGAATTCATTGAAGTTGGAGCGCGACAGTTTTCCTGTATGTTCACCGGTCAACTGTTTGGCTTGAAGAAAAGCCTGATAAAGCTGGTCGACTTTTTCCTTCTCCTGTTCGGGTTCCGAACAGGTCACGCGGAAAGGCGCTGAAAAAGCTTCCGCCGGCGTCTCCGCTTGCTTGTGAGCGCGCTCGGCCTCGATTGCTTTCGCGGCTGCGCCGAAGTGCCGCTGCACCTTTCCTTCTTCCTTCTGCTGCATTTTCTTCCGGAAAATATCCTTGTACTTCGCGTAGGTCTGGGTGAGGTTGTTGAAGCGAAAACGCTGGCCATACTTCAATTCGCCGCCACGTTCGGAATAGCGTTTGATCAGCAAATCGATGCGCCATTCGATTTCCGCAGGCGGGCGTTTTCTTCCACCGCCGAAATACTGGTCGTATTCCACTTTGAGCTGGCGGATGTCGCGTTCCATNATGTCGCGTTCCATTTGTGCCAGCTCGTCGTCGATGGTCGCCATGCGCCGTTGAGCCTCTCCAAACAATCATGCTAGGGGGACAGCGCCGTGGCGTCAACCAGATGTCAAAAAGATGGCTGCCGATTCGCTACTTGTCTTGTGCCAGCGTGTCCATTCGTCCAGTTTGGGAGGATTTCCTCATTTCACGGTCTGGCCCACAAAGTCTGCTCGCGCGTCGCCACTTTCTTTGCATCGTGGTCTATGCTGAAATGAGAGGATGGAAGCGCGAGCCAAGCGCACTTTTTCAGCGCATCAAGCGGAACTGTTGCGCCAGATTCCTTCTGTCGACGAACTTCTCGCCCAGCCGCGGCTGGCGGCCCTTGCCGAACGCGTGGACCGAGCCTTGCTCGTCGAAGTTACTCGGGCAGTGCTTGCAGACCTACGCTCGCGCATTGCCGGCGAAGCGGCATCCGCCGTTCTTGCGGACTTTGCCGCGATGGCTTTTGATGCTTCGTCTCTCGAAACGCGCATTACGGACATCGTCGAGCGAATTCTGGCTCGCTCGCTCCAGCCGGTCATCAATGCCACTGGCGTAATCTTGCACACCAATCTCGGCCGCGCTCCGCTTCCCGAGGGCGTCGTCGAGGTATTCCGGCAGACTGCGACTCAGTACAGCAATCTCGAGTACGACCTGGAGGCCGGCGCGCGCGGCAAGCGCGATGTGCACGCCGCCAGTCTGCTGGAACGGCTTACGGGCGCGGAAGCAGCGATTGTGGTCAACAATTGCGCTGCGGCAGTGCTGGTGGTTCTAGCCGGGCTGGCCAAGGGCGGTGAAGTTATCGTTTCGCGTGGCGAGCTCATCGAAATCGGCGATGGCTTCCGTATTCCTGAAATCATGGCGGAGAGCGGCGCCATTCTTCGCGAAGTCGGCACCACGAATCGCACGCGCCTCGCTGACTACGAAAACGCCATCAACGAGAAAACTCGGCTGCTGTTGCGAGTGCATCCCTCCAATTTCCGTATCACTGGTTTTGCCGAAAAACCAACGCTCGAAGAACTGGTCGAGCTCAGCCACAAGACCGGGCTGCCCCTAATCGAAGATCTGGGCTCAGGATGTCTTGTCGATCTCTCGGAAAGCGGAATATCGGAGCCCATGGTGCGGCAAAGCATCGAGGTGGGCGTATCGATTGTGATGTTCAGNCGGCGACAAACTGTTGGGCGGGCCGCAAGCCGGTGTGATTGTCGGCAAAAAAGAACTTGTTGCGCGAGTGCGCCGTCACCCGCTCTTTCGCGCGTTGCGCGTCGACAAACTGACCACCGCGGCACTCGAAGTTACTCTCGGCGCTTATCTACGTGCTGCCTGGGATGAAATCCCGGCTTTGCGCATGATTCGAATGAGCGCCCCTGAGCTGAAGCGCCGGTGCGAGAATTTTCTACGCGAACTGCGCCCCGAAATTCCGCTGAATGAGGTAGAAATGGAAATTGCGGACGGCGCCTCCCTGGCCGGCGGCGGTTCCACGCCCACGCAAGCTTTGCCCTCCAAAGTCATCCGCATCGCCAGCGCCCGCTACTCCGCTGCCCAACTCGAACAGCGCTTACGCCGCGCGCCAAAAGGAATTTCCGTGATTGCTCGCGTCGAAGAAGATCGTTTGATCCTCGATCTCCGCACCGTTTTCCCCGAACAAGAGCCCCTGCTCATTCAAACTCTCGCCTTTGTTTTGCATTGATTGCGGTTGCCCCCGCGGCGGCTCACGCCGCTGCTTCCAAGTGAAACGAAATTACTCTTCTTGTCGTCCTTAAGGATAGTTTCGCGCGGGACAGGGCGCTTTTCGCAAGACTGTCCCGTCACGACTGGTTGCCCGCAAATTCTTTTAAGTTTGTGCCAAGTCAGGGTCCGCAGGGTTTGTCCTTGCTGAGAAAAGGAGAGGTGCCGAATGAAGAAAAATGTCTGTGTGCTTGGGGGAATTACCGCCCTGCTGATGGCCAGCGGGGCGATGGCGCAAAGCGATCCACAACGCTCTTCCGAATCCCAAACGACTGTGCCGCCCGCGCAACAGCCGCCACAGATGCGGCAGCGCACGCAACCGCCGGTGGAACCGCAGGCGCAGCAATCCGAAGTATCGAAAGAGAAGGCACAGCGTCCACCAGCCCCGGAAGAAAAGTCTTCTGTCACGCATCACAGCGCGCGCATCGCCGGCCAGGCCATCAATTACACCGCGACGGCGGCGACCTACAATATCAAGGCGGATGATGGCACGATGAAGGCCACGATGTTCTACGTCGCCTACACAAAGGATGGCGTGTCCGACATCACGAAGCGGCCGATAAGCTTTGTGTACAACGGCGGGCCCGGCTCGGCTTCGCTCTTCACGCACATGGGAATGGGGCCGAAGCGCGTTGTCCTAACGCCAGACGGGCACGGCATGCCCGCGCCCTATTCCATTGTCGACAACGAAGATTCCTTTCTCGACGCCACCGACCTCGTTTTTATCGATGCCATCTCCACAGGCTTCAGTCGGCCCGCTCCCGGTGAAAATCCAAACCAGTTTCACGGCATCATCGTGGATGCCAACTGGTTTGCCGATTTCATTTACGCGTACATTACGCGCAACGAGCGCTGGGCTTCGCCGAAATTCCTAATCGGAGAGAGCTACGGCACGACTCGGTCCGCGGAACTCGCCGGAGTTCTTCAAGAGCGTCATCAGATTTATTTGAACGGTATCGCGCTCGTGTCGGCCGTGGCTTTCTCCAACTGGGGCGCGGACAATCGCTCAATTTTCTTTCTGCCGACCTACACAACGAGCGCTTGGTATCACAAGCTGCTGCCGTCAGACCTGCAAAGCCTGACCATCGAACAAGTAGCGCAGAAGGCGCGCGAGTTTGCGCATGGAGAATACGCGCAAGCTTTGGAAAAGGGCGATCAGCTTTCCAGCGAGGGACACAAAAAGGCCGTTGACGACATCGCCCACTACACAGGACTCTCCACCAAGTACATCGAGGAGACCAATCTACGAATTAGCCCGTTCCGGTGGTTCAAACAGGTCGAACGCGACCAACGCCGGACTGTTGGCCGCCTCGATTCGCGATTCGAAGGCATGGATATCGACGCCGCGGGAGAACGCCCGGAGTATGACCCGAGCGAAGCCTCTTATGAAGGCGCGTTTGTCGCCACGTTTCACGACTATGTACGGCGCGAACTAAAGTGGGACAGCGACGCATACTACACCGTGAGCGCAAACGTGCGCCCGTGGGACCAAACCGGCAACACTGAAGTCGCGGAAGTTTTACGCGCAGCCATGACCCAGCAAACGTACTTGAGAGTACTGGTGTTGTGCGGGTACTACGACGTAGCTACGCCGTTCAACGGCATCGAGAACACTTTTGTGCACATGAATCTAGAGCCGCCGGTGAGGAAGAACGTCAGCTTCGCTTACTACGAAGCAGGCCACATGATGTACATCGACGAAAAGGAGCACCACAAGCTGCACAAAGATGTAGATGACTTCATCAATGCCAGCTACACGCGATAAGACGCATGGGACCGCTGGGCCTGAGGCCAAAATCGGGTGAGAGCATCACAAGCGATTGATGCAGGAGGCCACGCAGGCGGCGCCGAAACCGTTGTCGATGTTGACGACGGTGNACGTTCGACGCGCAAGAATTTAGCATGCCGAGCAGCGCAGCCACGCCGCCGAAACTGGATCCGTAGCCGACGCTCGTTGGCACGGCGATGACAGGCACGGCAACGAGTCCGCCCACAACGCTCGGCAAAGCTCCTTCCATCCCGGCGACGCAAATAACGACACGAGCTTGCGTCAACTTTTCTCGATGCTCCAGAAGGCGGTGAATCCCGGCTACACCCACATCATAGATGTGCTGCGCGCGATTGCCCATCATCTGGGCCGTCAATAACGCTTCTTCGGCGACGNGGGGATGTCGCTCGTGCCTGCCGACACGACTACGATCGTTCCCTTTCCCGTGATTTCGCGGTTCCGCTCGATGGTGATGACGCCGGAGGCGGCGTGGAATTTCGCTGAGCGGGCGGACTTGCCGTTGGCGCGCTTCACCGCGGCGAAGATTTTTGCGTCGGCGCGTGTTACTAAGATGTTGTGACGCGAATCTTTCTTGCGCAGCATCGCGCACACAATCTTGGCAACTTGCTGCGGCGTTTTCCCTTTCGCGAAGACAACTTCGGCAAAGCCTTGGCGCAACGCCCGGTGATGATCGACCTTGGCAAAGCCCAAATCTTCAAAAGGAAGATGCTTCAGCCGCTCCAGGGCTTGTTCCAGAGAAAGAGCGCCGGCTTGCACAGATTCCAGAATTTTCGAAAGATCTTGCTGATTCATTCGTTTCAACCGTAGCGAATTCTATCATTGCACGGCACGCGGGTTGCTGCTTGACTTGGCCGGAAGCCGCTGCGAGACTGATTCTACCCCGCGAAAATATGCCTGAAACGCAAAAGCAGACTGTGACGGTTGGTGTGACCGGCGCGAGCGGCGCAATTGTCGCGCAAAAAACGTTGGCGCTGTTGGAAGAAGACGCGCGCGTCGCGCGTGTCTATCTTGTGGTGACGGAAACGGGCCAGCGGCTCTTCGCTGAAGAACTTGGTATCGCTGCGGGCGACTTAAAACTACTTCCTGGCCGTTTGCTTGGCTGCGACGCCGCGAAGATTGAAGTTCTGCCGAACAAGGACATCGGCGCTTCGATCGCTTCGGGAAGCAACGCCGCGGATTCAATGCTTGTCGCTCCGTGCTCGATGGGCACGCTCGCGGCCATCGCCAACGGCACGAGTGAAGATCTGGTGACGCGCGCCGCGGACGTGACGCTGAAGGAAGGACGCAAGCTGGTGTTGTGCGTACGCGACACGCCGTTCAATCGCATCCACCTCGAAAATATGTTGCGGGCGCAGCAGGCGGGTGCGGTGATCATGCCGATAGTTCCGGCGTTTTATTTCCAGCCCAAGACGATTGATGATTTGGTGATCCAGTACGTCTGCCGGGTCCTCGCGCAGATCGGGCTGCCGCAGGGAAAAATGTTTCGTTGGACTGGCCATGCGGCCGCGAAGCAGGCCAAGGCATGAAGGCAGTCAACTCAAACAGGTCAGTGGCGGAGCGCAGCGGGACTGACCGCTGCCGGAACCGAGTCGGGATGACCAAAAATCCCATTCGGACGGTGCTCGAGATGATCAAGTTCGAGCACTCCGTTTTTGCCCTACCGTTCGCGCTGACGGGGGCGTTGCTCGCGGCGCGCGCAACGCACCAGCTGCCGCGAGGCTGGCCGAGCTTGTGGCAGATTCTCTGGATCGTCGTGGCAATGGTGGCAGCACGGTCGGCAGCGATGGCGATGAATCGCATCGTGGACCTGCGTTACGACCGCGAAAACGCGCGGACGAAAATGCGAGCGCTGGCTACCGGCGCTTTGTCGCTGCGATTTGCGTGGCTGTTCACGTTCGTGGCCGTCACGATTTTTTTCGTTGCGGCGTGGCGGCTCAATTCTCTCGCTCTGAAATTGGCGCCCCTAGCTGTGGCGATTCTTTTTTTCTATTCGTTCACGAAACGGTTCACGAATTGGTCGCATCTGTTTCTTGGCTTCGCGCTGGGAATTTCGCCGGCGGCGGCGTGGATTGCAGTCACGGGCCGACTCGACTGGCGCATGCTGATTCTCTGCGCCGCGGTTACGCTATGGGTTGGCGGCTTTGACGTGCTCTACGCGTGCCAGGACGTCGACTACGATCAGCGCGCAGGGCTGTACTCGGTGCCGAAGCGCTTCGGGATCGCCAATGCTTTGCTCATCGCGCGGTGTATGCACGTGGGTGTGGTCATGCTGCTGGCGTGGCTGGCGGCGAGTTTTGCGCTGCCGTGGCCGGCGTGGGCGGGAATCGTGGTCGTTGCCGCGCTGCTGGCTTACGAGCACTCGTTGGTGAAGGCGGGCGACCTAAGCAAGCTGGACGCTGCGTTTTTTGCTGTGAACGGTTATATTAGCTTGTTGTTCCTGCTGTTCTGGGGCGCTGCGGCAGCGGTCTGGCGGGTATGAAATTTTCAAGCGGATTTGAAATGAGCGAATTGACGATCACCGATCAGCGGTTGAAGCCGATTGCGAAAAAAGTTTTGGCAGGAGAGCGGCTGGCGACGCAGGACGGCATCATGCTGTACCGTTCGCCGGATTTGCTGGCGGTCGGCTGGCTAGCGANACTACATCCGCGAGAAGCGCCATGGGAACATCACCTATTACAACGTAAACCGGCATATCAATCCGACAAATGTTTGCGTGGCACATTGCCAGCTGTGTGCGTTTGGCCGCGACCCGGACGCGCCGGGGGCGTACACATTTGCGCTGGAAGAAATTTACCAGCGCGCGGAGCAAGGAGTGCGCGAAGGCGCGACGGAGTTTCACATTGTCGGGGGGCTGCACCCAGATTTGACATTCGAACATTACCTGGAATTAATTCGCGGACTGAAACAGCGCTGCCCCAGCGTGCACATCAAGGCGTTCACAATGGTCGAAGTGCACTATTTCGCGCGCATCGCCAAGCTTTCGATCGAAGAAACGCTGCGGAAGATGAAGGAAGCCGGCGTGGATTCGTGCCCGGGAGGCGGCGCGGAGATCTTTCATCCGCGAGTGAGAAAGATTATTTGCGATCACAAGACCAGCGGGCAGATGTGGCTGAGCACCGCAAAGAAAGCTCATGAGGTGGGGCTGCATTCGAACGCTACAATGCTTTACGGACACGTGGAGACAGAAGAAGAACGCGTCGACCATCTTCTGAAACTGCGCGAGCTGCAGGATGAGACGCACGGCTTTGTGGCGTTCATTCCGCTGGCGTTCCATCCGGAGAATACGGCGCTCTCGCACATTCCAAAGACGTCGGGTTATGCGGATCTGCGCAACATCGCGGTGTCGCGGCTGCTGCTCGACAACTTCGAACACATCAAGGCGTATTGGATCATGTTGACGCCGAGCGTAGCGCAAATCGCGCTGCGGTTTGGCGCTAACGACCTGGATGGCACGGTGGTCGAAGAAAAAATCTATCACGACGCCGGAGCGAAAACGTCCGAGTTCACGCCGCGCGCGGAGCTCGAACGGCTCATTCGCGCGGCAGGACGCGTGCCCGTCGAGCGCGACACGCTGTACCGCCCAATCGACCGCTCCAAGATGCCGCCGCTTCCGTCAGCGCAGCGCCCGGATTTGATCTCCCTCACCTTAAACGTTTAAAGCAATTTGCGATTGCCTTTGCATGGCCGAGAAAATCATCCACTTCGAGTCATGAATGATGTTGACATGTCCTGATTCGCAGACTTACCTTGGGATATGAGGTTTCAGATGAAGCGACAATTTGTACTCGACAAGTGTTCCAACAAGATCCTCGAGGATTTAGCTCAATATAGAGGGGGGAACCTGAGCCAAGTGGTTCGGGAGGCCCTGCGCGTTTACGCCGACATGGAAGAGCGCCTGGAAAGAATCGAAGACGATCCCGCATTTCAAAAGATGATGGCGGAAGCAGACGCCGATATCCGCGCGGGACGTGTAACGCCGCACAGTGAAGTGATGCGGATGGCGCGTGCCCGCGTAAGAAAAAATAGGAAGAAATGAAGTGCCGCGTCGTATGGGCCTACAACGTCCGCGACATAGTCCTAGAGCTTCCGGAGAAAGAGCGAATGGGGATTTTGGAAAGAGTGAGCTTGCTTGTTCATTTCCCTTATATGTATCCGGTGCGAACAGAAGGAAAGCGATTTAGACGCCACCGCTGGTTTGCCGTAGGAGATTGGCTGGTCTTCTACAAGGTAGTCGATAAGGTCGTTTATATCCGCGGTGTGTGGCCTGCTCGGATTCCGTGAAGTCAAGGAGTAAAATGCGTGATTCAGTGAACCGTGGCGGCTTTTGCGGCGACTTTGGCGAGGAGGTCGTCGGGAAGCGGGGGGTACCCTTGTTCCTGGGCAATTTTCTCGCCTTCGGTGTAGACCCACTTTAGGTAATCCGCGATGGCGCGGCCCCGAAGAGGATCCTTGGCGGAGGCAGGAACATAGAACCAGGTGAAGCTGCTGATGGGATAGGAGTCTCTTCCAGAAGCGTTCGTAAGCGAAATTCGGAAATCGTCTGTTGCTCTTCCGGAGAAAGCCTGAGCTGCGGCGGTAATCGAGCGAGGTGTGGGGCGGACAAATTCTCCGGCGGCATTTCGGATGCTGGCCACGCGCAGCGAAGACTTTGCCGCGATATTCAATTCCGTGTATCCGATTGCCCCTGTTGTGGCGCGCACTTTATCGAGCATGTCCTGGGATCTACCAGCGCTGATACCAACCGGCCAGTTCGGCGATTCGCTACGCCCCACTCGAGAAAGAAACTCGGGGCTCACTTTCGATAAAAAATCAGAAAGGATGTAACTGGAGCCCTTCCCCTCCGTGCGGTGCACGATTTGAATGGAAAGGGCGGGGAGTTTTGTTTGCGGATTCAACTTTGCGAGTTCGGGATCGTTCCAATTAGTGATCTTTCCGAGAAAAATATTGGCTAGCGCCGGGCCCGAGAGGCGGAGGTCGGCGACGGAGTCCGGTAAATTAAAGATCACGACGATACCGATTAAAACCGTCGGCAGCTCGAGGATTCGAATCGAGGCGTTTTTAAGGTCTTTTTCCGGGATGGGAGCGTCGCCGCCGGCAAAATCGCCGCTGCCGGTCAGGGCCCGCGTCGCTCCGGCGCCGCTACCTTCGGGTAGATATCGCAACTGCACGTTAGGTTGACGCTTGTGGTACTCATTGTTCCAGAGAGCGTACAGAGGTTCCGGCATGCTCGAGCCGGTCGCGACAAGAACCATGGACATCTGTCCGTTCCCGGCGACGGGCAGAAGCAACGTAACCGTTAGAAAAATTGTGCAACCAGCTCTGAGCGAACGCCCCACACATCACCTCCAGATTTTCAGGACGTGCATTTCGAACTCAACGAGGGAAGCCGGAAATATTCGTTCAAGAAAAACTCTAGCGGACTTTCCCATATTTTATGAACTGGTTCATGGTGCGGTTGTGCGGAATCCAGCATCGGAGGCGTGCGCTGTGTCGAAAGCCTCAACATTTCCGGTGGTTGAATGGGAGCCGGCCAGCACACTCAATAAGCAGGCCAGTGTGCCAGTGCGGCGCTGTTACCCTCGGGGTAAACTGAAGCGCGTTTTTACATGAGGATAGGCTGCCAAACGAGGACGTCTTGGTGCCTAGCGAAGTGAAGCAATGGGTTTTCCGGAGGCAGAGAGAGTCCTCCAGCGTCCGCCATCGTGTTGGCTGTGAATCTCGCTTCGGCTATTTGCAACTGCCAAGGGGCGTGATGAATCTCGCCGCGAATGATTCGGCCGCGCGCGTCGGACGTGTAGAGACAATAGCGTTCGGTAAGAAAGTGTTCGAGAGTCCCACGCTGTGGGGAAAATGGGGCCGACGCAGGTCGGTATCGGCACTGCAGGACCGCACTTGGGGCGCCACGATGCGAGCGCTCGCTGCGGTACTCAATCCATCCCTGCTGTTCCATACAGCTCATCTTGGCGCGGAAATAGGGCAGATGAAACCAAGTTCGGGCGACCGCAACGGCCACAGGGTTCGCCGCATCGAGGCTGAAAAAACAGACACCCGGCTTGTCCTCCGCTACCACATACGTTCGAACATTTAGCTCGGGAAAAGCCGATAGCCAGGGTAAGGCGGGAGTTCCGCGCAAGCGCACGCCGGACATGCGAAACGGAACGACGGCGATCCAGGCTTGCCCTGCAAACGTGTCGATGGCCAGCTGCGATGGTATGCGCCGCCGCAAGATCGCGGCTGGGACAGGCCAATGCGCAAAGAGGAGATCGTGCCAAGCCTGCGCCATAATCCATCGGCCTGCGGGAAGGGGCCATGGCCGGTGGGCAAACTGTTTGAGACCCTCACTCATTGATGTGCGTGGGCACTTCTCGACATCAGCGTTTCGCCAATATACCCTTCCTAGTCACGAGTGAATCGAATTCTCTGGATTCGAATCGAATGAAGCTTACAAAAGGAGCGGCATCATGCAACGCAAGGCATCAGCAGTGTGGCAAGGAGGCCTGAAGGACGGCAAGGGCTCAATCTCGACGGACAGCGGAGTTTTGAAGCAAACGCCGTACTCGTTCAGTACGCGCTTCGAAAACGGCATCGGCACCAATCCGGAAGAACTGCTTGCCGCGGCACATGCGGGCTGCTTCACGATGGCGCTCTCCGCGCAACTTGGGGGAGCAGGCATGACCGCACAAAAGTTGGAGACCACTGCCACAATCACGCTCGACAAAGTCGGGGATGGCTTTGCCATCACGAAGAGCCACTTGGACCTGGTGGCCAACGTTCCCGGCGCGGACAAATCCAAATTCGATGCGGCGGTGAAAGCCGCTGAGACTGGCTGCCCTGTTTCGAAGCTTTTCAAAGCGGAGATCAGCGTCAGCGCCCGGCTCATCTCCTGAAGGCCGCCCGCGAATATCCCTGCGCCAGTTAAACGAGTACAATGCCGCACATGATTCCAGCTCCCGGCACTTTCGCTGCGGGTGTCACGATCTTCCTGATTGTGGTTTGGGACGCGTTCGAAGTGATCATTCTTCCGCGGCGCGTCACGCGAAGGTTCCGGCTCGCGCGATTCTTCTATCGAACGACTTGGCGAACCTGGAAATTTCTTATAAGCCTGATTCCCGCAGGCAAAGCCCGGGAGAGCCTTCTAGGATTCTATGGGCCGTCTTCTCTGCTTCTGTTGATCGGAGTGTGGGCCATCGGACTTGTCGTGAGCTTTGGCATGATGCAATACGGGGCCGGGTCGGCCCTGAACGTCACGGGAATGGAGCCCGGCTATCTCACGGACTTGTATTTGAGCGGCACGACCTTTTTCACGCTGGGATTGGGAGATGTGGTGCCGCGCTCCGGCCTTGCGCGGTTTCTCGTGGTTGCGGAAGCCGGATTCGGATTTGGGTTCCTCGCCGCGATCATCGGGTATCTTCCTTTCATTTACGGCTCGTTTTCGGAACGCGAAGTGGACATCTCATTGCTGGATTCGCGGGCTGGCACTCCGCCGACCGCCGGAGAACTGCTTCGTCGCCACAGCTACCCGCACGGGTTTGACGCTTTGCGTGAACTGCTCAAAGAGTGGGAGCATTGGAGCGCGGAGGTGATGGAAAGCCACCTTTCCTATCCGGTTCTTGCCTACTTCCGGTCGCAGCATAACAACCAGTCGTGGATCGCATCGCTCACGGCCATCCTGGACACTTGCGCGCTGGTTATGGTGGGAGTCGAGG